>Ga0214544_1000193_pt1 | contig 96656 bp, 48 predicted proteins | sample CNSS3metaG_FD_160074 | JGI IMG/M metagenome (GOLD analysis project Ga0214544, IMG submission 160074) | Root nodule microbial communities from cowpea collected in UCLA plant growth center, Los Angeles, California, USA - CNSS3 | ecosystem: Host-associated > Plants > Roots > Nodule | place: USA...
TAGTGAAAAAAAAAAAAAAAGAGAGTAGAACTACAAAGAAATTTAGTACTTAATTTTACATAAAAACATTAAAGTAAATTGAGTTAGAGAGTAATATGAAGCTAAAACTCAAGAAATCAGATAGTAAACCTTGAACAGTTACAGAATAGTGAATTGGAGTGAGAAAATGCGGAAATAAATATTTGAATTACCAACAAAATTGAATTGATGACGATAGAATCTTAACCGCAGATCACGGAATCCGACTGCAGCGGCGCGTCATTGAATTGCAGGAGCCAATTGGGATACCACATTGGAATGGTTAGGGTTTTCTGGAAAAAACTGAGACCAAAATTTGGAGCTTCCACTTTCTCGCGGATCAAAAGAAGAAAAGAAAAAAATGTTCATTCGGATTCAGTCAAAGGATCCAGTGAAAACAAAACAGTGCGAGAGAATTTCCTGAACAGACCAATGGCACACTAACACGTGTCACTCATATTTTTTAGAGAAATATTAGTTATGCTTCAAATTTCTGTCATTCAATTTTACTTTTTAAGAAAATAATATTACCTATGATTCATTTCAAGGAAATTTTCGGATATGATGTAGCTGAAAATAGATAAACTTTAAAAAACTATTGAAATGGAAATAAATATATATATATATATATATGATAAAAAAATTTAAGTTGAAACAATTATCACCACTTGAATAGAAAAAAATTATAGACTTGTTTTTTTCTTAATGTGAAACTAAATTAAAATTGTTCAAAACAAATGAAATGAAATTAAAATTGTTTTCATAATAAAGAAATAAAACTATTAAAATCAAGTAAATATATATTTAATTTTTATTATATGTCTTGAAAAGTAAAATTGAATCTTACAAAATCGATTTTAAAGAAAGCATTTTAATCCATTTATATAATTTAACTTTATTTTTAAGTTAGGTATGAAAAATATTCACACATACATGAAACTAATTATTAGTATCATAAAAGTATTGTATTAGAATATATGACACAAGTTTGAATTCCACATTAAACAAGTTTTCAGGTTTCAAAATTTGATGATAAATTAATTGTCGATTAAATTTCATTGATTTTAACTTTACCAAGACTTGATTGGAGAAATAATGGAGACTACAAGACGTAATTTGCTAAACTAAAGTCGGAAGGTATCCACATTTTGGTTCAGATGTGTCAATTTGGTACCCGCTTTTAAAAATGTGTCAATTTAGTCCTAATTTTTGTAAATGTGTCAATTTAGTACTAACTTTTGTAAATGTGTCTTAATCATATCCTTCTCAAACAAAAATTACTAAAGTCGTTAACTTAATTCATGATTATTACCACTAAATTTTGATATAAATATCGATACTTAATTTTTTAAAGTCATTTTAAATATTAATACCGTTAACGGTGTTAATAATTTTTTGCTGAAAATGACCTAATTGAGACATCTTTTCAATAATTGAGATTTAATTGACACTTTTTAAAAGACGGGTAACAAACTGACACATCTAAATAAAAGTGGGTACTATCCGACTAATTAAATCATATAAGAATACAACCAAGTTGAATGTCCTCTTGAAAACTCACACTTTTATACACCAGCCAAAGAATCATGTCATGTTCCTAAACACATTACTTCTATGCGAGTTCCAAAGACTTGATTATGCACATTTCTTGCAACCTATCTACTATTCATCACCTTGGTATCACTTCAGAGACTGTTATTTCATTGACAGAGTAATGCGTAGAAGTGTTTGATGAAGACTCTCTTTCAGTGGCTGCTCTTCCAACAGAAAATGCAGGGCGTGTGGGGCAGGGAAGACTCATTGTGTCACTTGCAAGCATATGAACAACACTTGACATTGTTGGTCTATCTGCTGCATCTTCTTGCACACACAATAGTCCAATGTGCATACACTTCACAACTTCACTCTCTACACTCGATTTTTCTATTGATGGATCCATCAACTCCAACCCTTTGCTTTCACACCAGAGGTTCCATGCCTGTGATAGTAAATGCAGATGATTTAGATAGAACCAGTTGAACAAAATGAAGATACATAAGGTTAAATAATAGAGAAACTCTAGGAACTAACAAGTTTCAACCAACAACAAAAGTATTATTAGTAATTTAGTACTCTTCTAAATAATATGTTTGACATCATGCTCATGCATATATAAGAAAGTTTTTAGACTAAAGTAAACTAATGGAACTCCCATGTCAACTAGAGATAAGACTAATTTATAGTATATGAGTACGTGCAAATCTCATCTTACAAGTCGGTCTTGTAGGATTGAATTAAGTTTAAAATCCACTTCTTAAAATGTATCAGAATCATGGGTTGCTCACATTGACTAGAGATAAAGTCGATTTATAGCATATAAGTGGGTGCATGTATCAGTAAACATATTTAAACCTAAACAAGGTTAGGGAACATACATATATGAGAAGGCTTTGGCCTTGGTCTGATCGATAGAATTTACTGCTCATTTTTCCACTGATGATCTCTAGCAAAAGAACACCAAAGCTGAAAACATCTGACTTCACTGAAAACAAACCTTCCATAGCATACTCTGGAGCCATGTATCCACTGCTCAAAATCAATGTAACAGTAAAATTCATCAATCTCATGTAAATTCAGCAAGAGAAGAAGGCTAGAAAATGAATCATGATGCTATGTGGCAATTGAAAGAAGGAAAATGGTTCATACTAAGTTCCAACGACTCTCATTGTGTTGGCCTGCCTCTGGTCTCCTCCAAATGTTCTTGCCAATCCAAAGTCTGAGATTTTAGGATTCAAATCATGATCTAGTAGAATGTTGCTAGCTTTCAGGTCTCTGTGAATAACCCTTAGTCTTGAATCTTCATGTAGATATAGAAGCCCTTTAGCAATCCCATTTATGATGTTTAATCGATTTTTCCAATCCAGATGGACACCCTTCTTGGTATCTGAAATGCAATTCTAAGAAATATGATCACTATATTCATAAACATGCCATTCAACAAAGTGAGAAATATGAACTAGGTAGCAAAATGTTGTGTTGGTGTTTGTGCATGAACTAACTTCTGTTACATGTAATCAAACTCAGAGAAGTTTATATCTGAATATATATCAAGATCTTCTGCCAAATTGTTGATTTGTTTCAATGATGAGAAATGAAATAATGAACAAAGTGGATCGTTGTTTTGGAGTCATACCAAATAGGTGAAAATCAAGGCTTGAATTTGGCATGAATTCATAAACTAGCAGCTTTTCATTTTGCTCAATGCAACCAGCCAACAGTCTCACAAGGTTGCGATGCTGCAATTTGGCAATCAATATCACTTCATTCTTGAATTCCTCTGCACCTTGAACTGATGTTTTTGAGAGCCTTTTAACAGCAATTTGTCTTCCATCTGGTAATATACCCTAGAATATTTTTCAAAATTTCTAAGTAAGAATGTTGCAGATGGAGAAACCAAACAAGAAAACATCATGTCTGATATCCTAGTTTACTACCTTATAGACAGGTCCAAATCCTCCTTTCCCCAGTTTTTGTTCATCAGAAAAATTGTTTGTACATTTTAGAATAGTACCCAGAGGAATCATGGGAAGGTCAGTGTTCATACTCTCCTCCTTATCTGTTTGTTCTTGTGAAAATATTGAATTCAGTCCCTCCTCTTGCATAGTTTGTTTCTCTGCAAAGATGAAATTATCAGACATAAACAAGAACTGATTTTAGTTTATGGAAAAGCTTTCTTCTTTCTATTTTCTTCTCCTACAAGTGTTTCTGAAGAAGTTTATCAAATGCTCTTTATGCTTACCTTTTTTCCTCTTCAAGTAGCAGTAGAATATGCTGATAGCCAATAGAGCTAGTGCTACAATTCCAGCTACGACAATGATTACTATAAGCCACCACCTTCTGTTATCCCCATCTGTGGCTGCACTATCTAGAGAAAATAGCAAGTTTATTTCAGGCCTTATAAAAACTCATGATCAAACTAGCACAATTTTGAAATCTGTGACAAGATAATCTTGAACAAAAGATGTTAACAACAACACTTTAATCATCAATTCAAATTAGAGGAATGAACTTTCACTGATCTTATAATAAACCATAGCAAATGAATGTCTGAGAATGAAGGTGAAAAAAACTGAACTCATCATACCTTGCTGAGGTGGTGGTGCAGAATCAGTACCATTCACAAAGAAAGGCTGAGTTTCATACATGACCATACAACTTGGAGAAAAGATACGCCACACCTTCTTCTCCTGACAACAATTTTCGACATCCTCAAGCATGTTGCTCAAACATGTTCTGCATTCCTCGGATGTGATGTCTCTGCTGCACTGCACCCAACCGTACCTTCTCTGAGTGCCATTTATGTTGAACATGTGTGTTCCAAACTTCAAGGGTGCCTCAGACCCTATTTGTATCAAACCACTCATCAAAACCTGAGCATCACCATCAAACTCTCCAGCACTGGTAGAATTCTGAGTGGCATCAAACATGGGAATCCTTGGCCTGAGGGTGAGATTGCCGAAGAAATTCTGGTTTGAGTATCTCACAACACAAAAGGGGTACCATAAAATAGCTGAGGCATTGTTGAGGCAGTGGTTCATGAGCAAGATGCTGGAGTTTTGGACACAAGTGTTGCAGAGGGTGGTGTTAACATCGCCACGGCAAAGGTAGAGTCCATAAACCGTGTCTTGATCAACACCCGAAGTTGTGTTCCCAAAACCATTGCTGGTAGCAGAATGAGATGAGAGGGAAGAGAACAAATTGTTGAGGTTGGTTTGGTAAGAAGTGGAAATAGGAGCAGAAGATTGGTCCAAACATGCATATCTGTAATCAAGTGGTTGTTGTGAGTTGCTACTGTTCTGACCAGAAACAAAGCAACCAACGAGGTACACCAGTTTGATGATGAACAACCATTGATGGATCATTCTTCTTTTGCTGCAATCACCACCAGTAATGTGTAACATGATTGTTGTCCCAGGAGTGCTTCGGAGGCCTAGATTTGGAAGTTATACATGCATCATCGATTTGTCAAACGTTTGACATTTGCTCATTTTCATGTTCGTAGCATCATCTTTTTGACCGTGCGCAGCAGCAAATGTGAAACCCATATAGTATTAGAAAAATTCAAAATTGGTGAATACTCGTTTATCTTTATAAAGATTGTTTTGGCTGAATTAAGTATCATCATAGTCTTATAATTTGGATACTTTTAGTTAGGTCTCTTGTCTATTAAATAATCATTATTTATATATTTTTCAATTAAGTTTTGTATCGTTTAGTTTTTTTGTCAAATACATGACATGGTTGCAATATTTTATTGTTTTGATCGGAAATGTGTCTACATTAATTACTAAAGTTCCTATGTTACTATAAATGAAATAGAAGCCATCCCAAGTTCGACAACCTTTCTTATCACTTATTATTGTACTTTAGGTTTGATTAGTTTAATGGTACCCACTTTTATTTAGATGTGTCAGTTTGATACTCACTTGAAAAAATGTGTCAATTGAATTTCAACTTTTGAAAAGATGTCTCAATTAGGTCTTTTTGAAGAAAAAAATTATTAACGTCTTTAATGATATTGATATTTAAAATTATTTACAAAATTATTAGTGATAAAAGTCATGAATATAGTGAACGATATTAATAATTTTTATCTGAAAAAGACTTGATTGAGACACTTCTTTAAAAGTTGAGACTCGATTGATACTTTCCTACTAACAGGTATTAAACTGACACATCTAAACAAAAATGGGTATCATCGAACTAATTAATACATATTAATTTTACTGCATTCAATAGCCTTATAAAACTAAGAATTTAAAATCTAAAACGATTTAAATATTTTTTAAGAACTTTTAAAAATAAAATCATGAGAGAAATAATATTTCAAATGTACGATGATAACAATTTTATTATCATACTTAAAGATCGAAATATATATCGATCTCGGTATAATTTGATGAATCTTTATAATATGTTACAATCAATAGGATAGGGTTGGTGTTTGTGCCAATGAACACATAGATTAATACTTAAAGCATTTGGTCAACATTGGTTCCTCTAAGAAAGTTAAAACCGTGTTTGGCTTCCAAATAATTGAGTTTGTGTAAATTTTACAAATGGCATTGCACCATCCAATGTCTTCATCATGTTTGGTTAAGATATTGAAAAATATTAAAAGTGTATATGTCTTATCACTTTATAATTTTTTTTTATTTTTTATTTTATTTTTTTCTGACAGATTTGGACTACACTGATTGTGACATAAAAAGAAAAAAAAATGATGAAATTGGAAACTTTAATTTTTGTTTGGCTAAGATCAAGGAAAAATAAGCAAACTTGCCTCAATCTTATAGCTTAAACACAATTATAAGTCAAACTTGATGGTATGTTTGTAACCATAACCATAAATATGTGTTGGAAGGTTTCTTTAATAATTATGAAGATAGGTTCAACCAATAAAAAATAATTGTGTTTACTTCAATTAGTTTAAGTAGTTCTTTTATTTCATAAAATGATAATTAATATATATATATTTAAGGTTTATAAAATAAAATATTTAAAAACTATAAACTTTTCTCAATATAACAGCTTAGTACTTGAAAACAAAATTGAATACAATAATGAGTCAAACTTACCGGTAATTTTGCACAATTAAGAGGAAATACGTACCGGAGGGGTCTTTCAAAAATAATTATGATGAGATATTTAGTTAAAGAAAAATAATAAAAAAAAATCTTGCATTAAAAACAGCCTTCATAAATATGACTTGTATATCAGATATAACACATATTTAATATATTAATTTTTAAATTTTAAAAATAATAATATATGATATGTGATATTTATACATTAAAAAGTGAATCCAAATTAAAATTATATTTATTAAAGTTATTATCATAAAAAATTATAAATTATTATCATCATAAAATTATTATTATTTTATAAATTAAAGAATTCATTGATAAATATATATATATATAATATTTTAAAGTATTAAATACGTGTTTGACATAAATAAATGATCCAAATCGAAATGTTGATAAATCATAATATTTTAGAAATTAAACAAATTTGGTCTCTCATTGTTTTTCTTCTGTTTAAAAGGTTCGATTTGTCATTTTCTACTGAAAATCTTTAATAATAAATTAGCGTGCACTGATCAAATTATTAAATTTCATCCAAAAATATAGAATAATCTCAAAATTCATATATGAAAAACATCAAATAAATAGATAAATAAATAATACATGAGAGAGAAAGAAGGTGAAAAAAAATAAGATTAAGATAAAAAGTCAATGAAAGTTGTACATGTGCAAATAACCTTCTTTCTTTCCCTGTGTCTCTCACCCTCCATACACATATATCAATTTAAAAATAGTAACATTATATATATATATATATATACATATATATATATATATATATACATATATATATATATATATATATAACTCTTCATAATAGTATTCCCTGGTATAGAATAATACAAATATCATTATTCAATTATTTTCGATATTTGTTTGCAAATATTAAAATATCATTTGCATTAAACAAGTTTAAAAGTTTTATAACTCTTTATAAATCGTGTCATTATTTTATATTATAATTTTTCTTAGGTTTAAAACATGTATTACAATTATTTCTCACATTTAAATATTAAGTCATTTTTTATGTATATTTTGTCATTATTATGTTTATAATTGCATACCTAACCATAATTGTCACTATTTAGACATTTCAACTCTCCTATACTATGTTTCTAAAATTAGTTGGAAAGGTAATTGAAAACTAAATAGGTAGTAGAAAGTTAATAAGTTAATTAATAATTAAAAACCTATTAATAAAATTATCTTAAAGTTGTAAAATGGTAAATAAAGATATAAATAAATATTGAGTCAAATCTTAATATTAAGTAATTACATATTTTTAATAATTATAAAATATAACAATATTCATGGCAAAATAAATTAAAATTGTATTCGTTACTCAATTTAGGTTTGAATAGAAATAATAGAAAAAATTAATTAACATTAATACCCCAAATACTTTTAAAAGTCTTTGGTCATTTCCACGTGCATTTCCACATGCAATTAATGTGATAATAGCTTAATATAATGTAGTTTGATAAGAACATATGTTGAATTTTCAGCATAAACAATAAATTGGAATATGTAAATGATCCATTAACACCACACCTCACCTTTTTGTTTTTCTTCAATAGAAGTTATTATTTATAAATTCAACTGTTAAATCATGTAATATATTTTAATTTTTTATTAATAGCTATAATAGTTTGAAGGCCAATTTTAAATTTTTTACTTTCAACTTTTTAATTAGGATATTGGTAGGTCAAAGAAGAGTGTGAACTATTTTCTTTTTTAAATATTAATAGCTCTTTTGACTAAAACTATTTTCTTATACACAGAACAGAGATTAAGCCTCTAACTACGTGATTAAGAAATGAAGTTATTTACTAATCATATATGAGTTATTTTGATAATTATACTTCCATCTTAATTAATATTTGGGCAATATTGTTTTTTGTAAATAATCGCTTTAAATTTTGATTTCATCTATGTTAAGCCTAATTAATATTAAGATGTTATTCCTGTTGTAAAAAATATCTTTAAATTTTAATTGACTTTCAAAATTTAATTTTCCATTTTATAAGTAGACACTCTAAACTTTAAATTCCATTTCAATATTCATTCAGAATTTTGATTCTATTTATAAATATATTTTATATTAAATTGAAATTAAATTGCTAACGGAAAAGAAACTTTAGCTAATTATTTATCTTATATTTCAATTGTTCATTGTCTTAATTTTTGCAAAAAAAAAAATGCTTCCAAACATTATAGTATAATAAAATTATATTAAAAATTAAGTAATTTTTATTATTTTATATTTATATATTTTTAAGTCGAAAATTTATGAGATTTTGTAATACAAAATGAAGACTCTTTGTTATAGATTAAAAGAAAAAAAAAGTTTAAATTAAAAGAATAACAAATATTTCTATTATTAAAAGTTAAGATTGTATATCATATAAAATAAATTTATTTTTTATTGATTTAAAATGTTTTATCTCTCTAAAATATAAAAGTTCTTATTTCTTTTTATATTTTTTATGTCATTTCTCATATTTTTTTTTATCTAAGCATATACATAATAGAAAAAGACAAATGTATGACAATTGACTTGATCAAATTTTAGTTTTAAGATTCTGGTCTTTTATTTTTCATTTTTTCGTGTGTAATCTTAGTAGTTGCATTTAAATTATGACTCAAATTTAGTCTTAAGTCTTTCTTTTTAACAAGATCTCTAGTCTTCTATTTTTTTTTTCGTGTGGAATATTAGTAGTTGCATTTAAAACTTGTGTCAAATAAATGAATTTCTACTATTTTAGATTTATAATGATATAAAAAGTTAGGATTTTCTGACTTTTCTAAGTCTTTGGAGCTATTTTTTGAAAAACACATAATTTTAAGGTAAAAGAAGTTAACTTGATTAACTATTTTGAAGAAAAAAAAATATTGTGATAATACAATTTTGAATAGCTAAAACCCAATAATAAATACTTAAAAAAAATAGTTATTTCTGTTGATGAAATTGGAATTGAGTTATTCAATATTTGTTTTTTTTTTTGGATTATTTGTGGATTCTAATGACTAAATGAGAAATGTTGTTTTGTTTTAATCTTAATTATGTTTTACTTGCATTGTCTATGATATTTTTTTATTTTTTTGTTAACACATGAGAAAATAATGTTACATTAAGAAACATGTAAGAGCATTATCCATATATTTATATTTTTCAAAGAAAAAATGAATCTACTATATTTACAGGATTTTTTAGATATTATGAATAATAAATTTATATTATTTTATATCTTTTCATATTTGTTTTGAATGTTACACTATTATTTATTTATTTATTTATTTCAATTTTATTCCACTATTAACAAAATATTCAATCAAGTTTTCCTATTTTTAGAAAGCATAACATTGTAACAACTTTCTACCGATTAGTAGTAATATATTGACCACTTTGATTTACGCATAATAATTGGCAATAATTTATAAAATTAATGATGTCAATTTCAATCGAGGAAAGGGTCACAATGGCGTTTTCTTTTTAATTTAGGGATTTGAGGGTCAGTGACAATTTATTTCAACTTGTTTTATAATATAAACAATTATATTATATTTGATACCTTATTGTAGGTGCTTAAATTTTTTCAACTATTTAGAGTTTAAAATTTTGTTTTGAAAAATAGGTAAGGAAAGTTAGATTACTTTATGATAATATTTTACTATAGATTATCGGATTATAAAGTGATCTCACCAGTAAATGTTAATTTTATGAAGGTCTAATGAATTGATTGAAATTGATATGGTTAACTTATTTGTTTTATTTTGATTATTTTATATAGTTTAAATTTTATCATTTAATGTTTTTGTTATATTTGATTATTATGTTTTAGTCAGATATTATATTATATTATATTTGAGACAAGATGTATATGTGAAATGTGCAATGATTTAAAATTCACATGAAACTTATTTGGATTTATGATTAATATTTGAGATTATATATAAATTGTTGTTTGATTTTTGAATACTAAGTATTGATGTTTATATTGTAATAGAGATCATCTTGTTTTATTGGTGATCTAAGTTATATAAACTAAGATACCATATGATTAGAAGTTGAGAGAGAAGTTTTTACGTACTGTGACATATGTAGATGTAAGACTTTGGTTATCTTAAACTTACTTTGATATATTTTCATAGATTCGTTTGTAAGTTTAGGTCTTGGTATTAATAGATGTTAGTATTTGGTAGGATATACTTAATACGTGACTTCTAAAAGAAAATTCAAGAGAATAATTCATTTATTTGAAGAATTTAAATTATTTTGAAGTAAAATGACTTGTTCGGATGGAGAAATTGAAAAGAAATTAAATAGAAAATGTATTTCAAATAACTAAAATAATAGAATTTGAAATTCATTCAAAAAATAAAGAAAATTGAAATTCCACAAGTTGTGGAATTCCTCATTGGTCAGGATAGAAAAAGTTTGGGGTCAAATCGACCAACAATCGACTAAGACTGACTCGACCGAATTCGGTCAAATTTTAGTCGGTATCGACTTCGTCGAAATTTCGTTCGGATTAACTTGATCGAATTCAACCAAATTTTGGTTGGGGTGACTGGATTAAGTTTGACCAAATATTTGGCTAGGGCCAACTCAATTGAATTTGGTCAGAGCCAACTCAATAGAAATTTGGTCGGAGCTGAGAACGACCAAATTTTGGCCATGACCAACTTGACCTATTTCAGTCGGGGCTGACTCGGTCGAAATTCGACCAAGGCTGACTCAATCAAATTCGGTCAAATTTGATCGAGTTGGCCTCGTTTGAAATTGGGTTGCATTCGATCGAGTTGACCTTGGATGAAATTTAGTTGAATTTGACCAAGTCGTCTACACAAAAAAAGTTGGTCGATTCTAACCGAAGTTTGACTTAGCTGAAATTTGTTCGAATTCCATTGAGTCGGACATTTCGAAATTTGTCCAAATTTGGTTGAGTTGACACTGACCGAATTGTTGTCAAATTTGGCAGAGTCACCTTTGGCCAAATTTGACCTAGTTGTCTAAAGAGAAATTCAAACAAAGTTGGGAGAGATAACCTCGTCTGAAATTATGCCAAATTTGGTCAAGTTGACCTCAATTAAATTTTTTGCAAATTTGGTTAAGTCAGCACCAGTCGAATTTTGGCCAAAATTGACTAAGTTAACCTCGACGAAAATTCGACCGAATTGACCCCAACCAAATTTGGCAAAATTTAGCTTAGTTAGCTAAATCGAAATATTGTCGAGTCGATCCTGGCCGCAATTTGGCCGAGTCGACCTCGACCAAATTCAACTAAGTCGTCCCCGACTAAAATTGGCTGAATGTAGCGGAGTTGGCCCTGATTGAAATTTCGCGAAATTCAATTAAGTCGGATCTGTTAGAATTTCGGCCAAATTTGGTTGAATCGACCCCGGTCGAATTCAACCAAGTTGACTCCGACCAAAATTTGGCCAAGATGAACTAAGTTTATGATGACAAAAGTTTGGCCAAATTCCATCAAGTCGACCTAATTGAAATTTGGTCGAATTTAAATATTTTAAGTTGAATAATATATGTTTTAAATTTAATTTAAAATTTGTACATATTAAAATAATTTTTTTAAAATAAAAGTTTATTTCATAAGAGAAATTTAATTATCTTTTCCAAACAAGAAATTAAAATGTAAGATATTTCAATTACTCTATCCAAACATATTATTTAAAAAATGAAAAAAAAATTAATCGTAAAGAATTCAAATGTAATACATCTTACTTTTTTAGAATTGTTGAAATATTTCATTAATAAAAACACAAGGTGAAGCATTCCTTATAAAAGTAATCTAATTATGTGTGTGCTCTTTTTATGAAAGTGTAGTTTGAGTGGTAAGCTACTTTAATAAGTAATCAATATTGATATGAAAGAAAAATATAGGTTAGTGAAAGAACTACAATTAGAAGTTTCAATTGTCTTAGACTTTAGATTCATATGATCAGTGCTTGAAAACTAAATATTTCAATGGTTATTAATGAATATCTGTTACATAGTATTACATCTTCCCCTTTCTCGAGTTCCAATTTCAGTTTACATAGTTTTATTGTAAGGCTCAATTATTTTCTGTTCTTATTTTTAAGAGTTGTCCCTAATCAGTTGGGCCTAAAGGCTGATCCATAGGGTATCAAAGCCCCTAAAGCAGCCAAGGTCCCTCATTATGCACTGACTTGCCAAAATCAGTGTTCTCACTCTTCCCTTTTCTCTCCACAGAAGCTCTGCTAGGGTTTGGGTCTTACCCTTCTTCGTGTTAGCTCAACTCCATTCTTCAGTCCATATAAGTTGATTTTCCACCGTACCTTTTTCATTCTCAGCTTTGTCATCATGATTCTAACTAGGTTCACCATGGTAACCCATTTTGAATCTATTCCACTGTTTTAAAGCTCGTGAATCTGCTTCGTGGTCGGTGGTACTCACTTGCTTGGGTGTCGGGATATTCTGCTAGCTTTTTTCCAGGTAAGGGAAGCTAGAGTTTATGTTTTTAAAGTCATTTTGCCTATTTTTGGTCTGTTTGTATGGCTGTGATGCTTGAATGAGGCTGTTGGTCGAAATAAAAATGTATGGTGTGCGAGTATGTTTGATTGATGTGGCGCTACTTTTTTTTCTACACTGCACACTTTTTGTAAAATGAAGGTTCCTACTATGTTAACCGTTGGATCGAGCTGAAATTTTAACAGCTGATCCTTAACACATAGTTCTTGATCTTGACTGGTCGGATCTTGAATCAAAGCTCTATAGTGAGAGCGATCTTTATCGCAAGGTCACTGTAGTTTGGTTGTTGATAGCACAACACATTTTTCATAAATTGAAGGTTCCTACTTCATTAACCGTTGGATCGAGCTGATATTTTAACAACTGATCCTTAACACATAGTTCTTGACTTTAATCGGTCAGATCTTGAATCGGAGCTCTGTAGCGAGAGCAACTTTTATCGTAAGATCACTGTAGTTTGGTTGTTGACATCATTCCTTTGTTGCTTGTTTGGTGCATAACTTTCTTTATAGTTATTCAATTAAGTTGGTTCTTTTTTCATTTGGTTCTTGATTCAATCATATTTAATTTGAATATAAATACAAAATTTTTGGAGCTTTACACAAGCTGTAGTTTTATTTCTAAAATCCCAAAATCGTTTGCATAATGTATTGTTAAGTTGGATTGCTATGTTAAAATATGAGATGAGTGAATATGCATGAGTAAAATGGATTATGGGTTGTGAATGATGAGTTTGGTATGATCTTGGCATGTGATCAGTATGTGATGGTTGGTTATAAATGTGACATGGAATTGGTATGAACAATAATGTGATATTGATTGATGGAATATGATGTTGGTATGGTTAGGACTTAATTCCATGATAGTTTCATGGTGGTACCTCATTTGGTCAGGGCGTAATTTCATGAATCTCTAGATGAGATCTCATGGTGGTGCCTCATTTGGTCATGACGTAATTCATTTATATAATTTAGTAAAGATTGAAGGTAATGATTGCATCCTGACACTATAAAAAGTCAGTTATTCTCACATAAAACGTACTAACTCAAATGGTGAGAGTAGCAAGAGGCCTGAAACACTTTAAGACTAACCTTGTGCGTGGGGATGAAACACGGTAACAATTAGCTCGGTAGAGCAGTAAAGGCCACCACAAGTGCAAGCATTCGCTGAATCCGAATAATTATATGTATCCGAATGAGATGTGTCTTGAGTCTTAGTGTATTGTGTGCATGTCATAATATGATTGGTTGACATATGCATTTTGGATTATAAAAGTGTATGTAACTGTATGATAAACTATTTTCTACTCTAGCTTACCCTTTGCTTGTTTGATTGTTATGTGTGTGGTTTTCTCTTGCTACGATGATCATCAATTGATTGATGTGAGCAAATGCAAGAAATCCTTGTGGTCAACAGGGAAATGGTGAGTCCGCTGCATAACTCTGAGTTGGATTCCACTTTTGTGTCTTCCTTTAGGGTTGTGGTCCATGTACTGCTTTATCTTAGTCCTGTATTTTGAATACTTTATTTAGACCCTTTACCCTGTTTTGTATGGTATTGTGGTGTACCATTAATTACTTTTCTTTAAAGTATCTTGTATACTTGTAGGAACGACCTTATACTCCTTGACTTATATTATTCTGTATAATATTTTCATTTAATTATTTTATTACTTAAATGGGACGTTACACTTATATTAATATATTTTTTAAATTTAATTTAAAATTTGTATATATTAAAATAAATATTGGTAAAATGAAAGATTATTTTTTTAAACAAGAGATTAAAATGTAAAATATTTTAATTAATTTATCCAAATATATTATTTATAAAATGAAGAAATTTGATCGTAAAGATGTATAAAAAATAAAAGATCAATTAAAAAAAATCAAATTACAATTTAATTTTACTATCATGTTCTCATTGAAAAACAAGGGAACTTGTAATCGTGAAACCCCCCATCTCACATTTCTCTCTTCCCCTTTCTCCAGTCCCAATTTCAGCTTCCATTGTCACCACCAATAAGCTCCAAAGGAGAGGTGTGGTAGGAAAATATGTTAATACCCCAATTTCTGTCAGCAAATTTTGGAAGCCTAGGGTTCATGTGGGGTGCTTTCACAAAGGATTGCACGCCAAATTGATATCTTATGCAAAACTATGTATGTATCACACTATGTTTATGTTTATGCCCCAATTTGTAAATTTTCGGCTTTTTCCGCGCTGCCATGCCCTCAAAACCCTTCCTTTCTCCACCCACCGAATGGGCATGGGCATGGCCGATACCCTCTGTACCCATCTCCACCAAAGCAGTGGCAGTGTCGAGAACTCATTGTCCAAGGTTAAGCCTGAACTCGATTCTCAATGTGTCATTCAAGTCCTCAACTCATGTCATCCCAAGCAACCTCTATTGGGTGTCAGATTTTTCGTTTGGGCTGGAGTTCAATCTGGCTACAGGCACAGTGCTTACACGTACAACAAAGCTTGCAAATTGCTAGGGATTCGGCAAAATCCCCAAATTATTCGTGATGTCGTTCTGTCTTATGAGGCCGAAGGGTGTTTAGTCAATGCCAACATGTTCAGGGAGGTTCTGAAGCTGTGCAAAGAAGCTCAACTAGCTGAAGAGGCATTGTGGGTGTTGAGGAAGTTGGAGCAGAGTTTCAACATCCGTGCTGACACGGTGATGTATAATGTGGTTATTAGGCTGTGTTGCAAGAATGGCGACATTGAAACGGCTGAGAAGTTGACCGGGGAGATGAGTTTGAACGGTCTTTACCCTGATCTTATTACGTACATGGCACTAGTGGAGGGATTCTGTGATGCTGGTCGTCCAGAGCATGCTTATTCTTTGCTTAAGGTTATGAGAGTGCATAGATGTTCACCCAATTTGGTCCTTTTATCAGCCATTTTAGACGGCTTGTGTAGGTCTGGATCCATGGAAATGGCATTGGAGTTGTTGGATAAAATGGAGAAAGGTGGGGATTGCAGTCCAAATGTTGTTACTTATACATCTGTGATTCAAAGTTTCTGTAAGAGAGGTCAATGGGCGGAAGCATTGGATATTCTGGATAGAATGAAAGCTTCGGGGTGCCATGCAAACCATGTTACTGTCTTTACTTTGGTTGATAGCCTTTGTGTTGAGGGTCGTGTGGAAGAAGCTTACAAGTTGATTGATAAGTTTGTGGTCGAACATGGTGTTTCTTATGGTGATTGTTGCAGTTCACTTGTGATTTCATTGATAAGGATTAAAAAGGTGGAAGAAGCAACGAAGCTATTCATGGAAATGCTTTCTGGTGATGCCAGACCTGATACTTTGGCATCTAGCCTTTTGCTAAAGGAGCTTTGTATGAAGGCCCAGGTATTGGATGGATTCTACTTGCTTGAAGCAATTGAGAACAAGGGATGTTTGTCCGCCATTGACTCTGGTATTTATTCTATTCTTTTAGTTGGCCTTTGTCAAAGAAGCCACCTGACGGAGGCCACAAAGCTGGCCAAGATAATGCTTAAGAAATCAGTTTCGCTAAAACCTCCGTACAAAGATGGTGCAATCGATATCCTAATAGAATCTGGAGAAAAAGATCTTGTGAACCAGTTGACTGGCATTCGTAAGGGACTTTGATGATAAAATGCCTTGTGAAGGAGGTCACGTCCATTGTTCTCTGCCACCTCTGGTCATAAGTTTGCATTGTATAACAGCAACAGTAAGAATTGATTTCCGTGATGTAGTCTGCTGGTACTTTCTTTATTTCTTCCCCTTGTAGGAGAATGTATTCTTGAGAAACAGTATGCTTGTCTTTATCTGTGTTTGCTAAACCCTTTCTTTCTCTTGTAGATTCCTTTTAATATCGATGAGTTGGCAAACCCATTTTCCTCATACAAATTAGTGAAACTTCTTTTCTTTGATATACACAATAAAATTCAAGAATAAAGTTGTTGAAATATTTTTGCCCTTTTTGTTCTGTATTTGATTCTGATTGATGCCATTTCATGATTAATTTTCTTATCGTTTGACATTTGAATGTAAGAATTCAACTAATGGTGTGTAAAAGCTATTAGCAAGTGTTGCTAATTCAATTTCACCACCCAATCAATCAACCAGAATTTGCTTGATCTGTTGGGGATGCAAAGTTTTTTTTGTCAAAATTTTGATCAGAAACAGCAAAAGTTGTCAACAAAAGTACAAATGTGTTGAGTTGAGAGTTGTACAAAAGTATATTTTAGACTGCAATCAATGTGCAACATAACTGATTGATATTTGCAAAGGTTGCCAATCCAATTTCCCCACTCAATTGGTCGAGGGGAAAAACCCTTATGTCCCTTCTCCTTCTTCCAACAAGTTGAGTTGAGAGTCGTATATACAGGGAACTGCACAAGTCTTTACCACTACCAACAGAAGGACGGAATCAAACCCTTGTGTCCCTTCTCTTTCTTCCAACAAATAACAAATAAGTTCGGTTGATGATACTCCTCTCCTCTATCCCTCTTATTGGCTATTTATTTAGTCACTCAGTTATAAGATTTATAATTCACAACAAAAGACAAAAACTACAGATGAAGGTTAGGAGAATGCTTAACGATTGAATATGTAGGGATTCTGAATCTTGACAATCATCAGCAAAAATAGATTTAGAATTGGATAAAATGAAACAGCAGTAACAACCATTTGCCAAGAAACTTGATTTGTTATTTGATTAATTGTGTTTTTGATTATTAATATATTGGTGCTACCCTCTTCTTATTTAAATGAAGGACCCATGAAATAATCCTTCTTATTGGTTGCTACTTGCTGCTCTGCGTTTATAGAAACTTTAAGTATGCCCTAGATCAGTTCATATGTCTGGAAATGATCGATGGCAAATCCAAACATTCTTACCCATGCATGTGGAAAAAATAGCCAGAATATAACAATTGAAATAACTTCCTGTTAGGTTTTCCACTGACAAATCTAAGACATATGTTATAGGCTTTAATTTAGTGAAAATTTACCATGGAATGAAATACCACTTTATTGATGAATATTGAATAGATAATATTTCTAAAAAACTTAATCTGATATCACACAATCTTGATATGATGGATATTAAGTAGCTAGTTTGATTAGGGTATAAAACGTATACTAACTAGTCTGGAGACAGACAATTAATGTCTAAACATGCAAAATTATTTTGTTTTAAAAAAGAATAGGTTTTCATTTTTTGTCATTTGGTGACGATTTTTCTACAATCTATCAAATGTAAACAATTACACACTTTTTAGTATGCATATATCATTTCTCATTTGGTTAAACTAGATTAATCACTTTTTTTTCATGATGAATACTGCAAGAAAATATGGTAATAAACAATAAATGCAGGGGGCTTTCGTTTTTGTGTTGGTCTTTATACAGCATCAGCTATACAGACACTCCTTTTTTAATATTATTTTTTTCATTCTCCATAGTGTCAGCTTTAGGGACGTTAATGGTAATTTTAATTTTTTCATTCTCCATAGTGTTAACATGAAAGTCTTGCCATCTGTGTTACCTTGCTCATGATTATGTAATCAATAATGTATGAATAGAATCTATATGTATTGCAATTCCAAACATGAAACTGCTTCTCAAATGCAGATGAGGCTGTCCAATTTGTAGTAAACTTGTAATTTCTTGTACAATGTCAGGATTTTCAAAGCAAAACTTTTATCATATAATATACACTACCTTGGTGAAATGTTTGATATTGTTAGATCATTAACAGAAGGATCCTTGGATCCTTTTGATGTTGATTCTTCATCTTTGATCTTTCTTCCAACTGAAAATGCAGGATGATTAGGGTTTGGAAGGGCCATTGTATCACTTGCCAGCATGACAACAACTGTGGACATGGTTGGTCTATCAGCTGCATCTTCTTGAACACACAACAGACCGATATGTATGCATTTCATAACTTCATTGGCTTTGTATGTCTTTTCCAGCACTGGATCTAACATTTCCAAGCTTTTTCCTTCACTCCAAAGTCTCCAACTCTGCAAAGAGAAAATTGAGACGTAATAAATGATATTTTAGAGAGACAGACATAAAAAAATGATGTTATACAAATTGTTGTTTGTGTATCACACGAAAATGTTTAGAAATTTCAAAGAAGATCTCTTTACTAGTATCTGTTTCTTAATGGTATGATATCAGAAAACTCACATATACAAGAAGACTTTGGCCATGTTCTGAAAGATGGAATCCACTGTTCCTTTTTCCATGTATGATTTCTAGTAGAAGAACTCCAAAAGCAAAAACATCAGATTTTACTGAATACAATCCTTCCATTGCATATTCTGGAGCCATGTATCCACTGTTCAAAATCAAAAAAAGACTTAGCATAGCACATTTTGGGTAATTGATTACATATTAATGTGTCATGATATAGAACAATTGCCACCAACACATACTAGGTGCCCATAACTCTCCTTGTATTTTCTTGACTCTGGCCTTTCTCAAATGTTCTTGCCAATCCAAAATCTGATATTTTTGGATTCATCTCTTGATCAAGAAGAACATTGCTGGCTTTTAGATCTCTATGTATTATTCTAAGTCTGGAGTCTTCATGTAGATACAGAAGTCCTTTTGCAATTCCATTGATAATACTCAGTCTTAACGTCCAATCTAGTTGCTGTCTTTTTTCCTCATCTGGCATGCAAGTGACAGAGGAATAGGTTGTTTGTTAGCACTGTAACATATGGAATAGAAAATATATATGGAAATTGTGTGATTCAGAAACTACTGATAGACTTGTAGAAGCAATGAGGAAAATAGAAAATGAAGGCCTTAAGTTTAGTCAAAACTTACTGAACAAATGAGAGTCAAGGCTAGAATTTGGCATGTACTCGTACACAAGCAGCTTTTCATTTTCCTCAATCCAGCATCCCAAGAGTCTCACAAGGTTCCTATGTTGCAGTTTGGCTATGAAGATCACTTCATTCTTGAACTCCTCCAAACCTTGATTTGATGCTTTAGAGAGTCTTTTGACAGCAACTTCTGTTCCATCTTCTAAATTACCCTGAAAGATAATGATGAAAGGAAGAAAGAAAAGGTCAAATAAGTAGGCCAAGAAAGAGTCAAAGAAAAATTGTGCATAGCTTGAAAGAAAATCCAAAATTCAGTGACACCTTGTAAACAGGACCAAATCCACCTTCTCCTAATTTAGACAACTCTGAAAAGTAATTAGTGCTCTGTTGAATCCAGATTAAAGGGATTGTTGGAAGGTCTGAATTCAGTACTTCCTCTCTTTGAACATGGCCACGAAAAGATCTAGGGATGTTCACTGATATCCATCCATCTACCAAGGAAACTAACTAGTCAGTTTTTATTTTGCATTATTTCCTCAGATGAATGCTTCAGCATGTGAATGTAATGGTAATCACCTTTATTTCTCAAATACTTTCTCCACAAGTAGTAGACACAGCAACTTAGAAAAATTAGTGCCACCACCAATACACTCACAATGATTATGATCAATGTTTTTGAGCTAATTGAACCTCCCTTCTTAGCTGCAAGTGCAACAACAAAAAATATGAACATGCAAATTCTTTTCTCTGGTAGATAAAAAAAACACACACACACGCATATATTGTTTCCCATCATCAAAATCTAAGAAAATAAAAAATCAATTTATTAGATTCATGGTCTCGGCTTTTACGTTGCCAATTAACTATGTCTACAATAAATTTATTAACTTTTATAATAATTACCTTTAAAAGCACATTTATAATAATTTTTTATCATTCACAGCGTAGAAAAATTTACATTAAATTTTTGTAGAGTGCATAATATTAAACTATTTTAATTATATGACTCCATAGTCTTTGATGAGAATCCGCCCTTTTCTAAATGGAAAATGCCTGAAAGGTAGAAAATGTATGATTAGAAGAAGATATTTTAATTTTGTTTTATTATGATAATTGATATATTTTCTATCAAAGAGATATCATATATAGTTATTATTAATTTCGAATTAAACATAAATATTGTATTTCTGAATATTTATATTAGTTTTGCAGGCTCATGTCCAGCTTTTGAAAAATAATTTCCAATATTTTTTTTGTGTATACGTAGGGTGATTTGACATTTTAAAAAAAAAAAAAACACTAATCTGATACGAATACTTTTCAGATAGAAAGTGTCAAGAAGAATGATTTATACTTTAAAAAGTGATGCTGTCTTTTCACCAAGAAATTAAATTCAAGCTTTCTTTATCAAACACAGATGGTTTTCTAAGCCATACATGTTCCAAAGTCAAGTCTGTTGAACACTTGTTGTCATTATTACAAACTTAATCATCAGTTTACCTTGATACTTACACATAGCAACTGATTTATTATTACTAATTGAACCAAGAAAGTAATCAAAGTTGAAAACATGATTGACCGTGTTTTCATGAAGACAATTACACACAATCTTTAAACTACATTTACCTTGATAGTTACACATACCAACTGTTAAATTGTTACTGTTTGAACAAAGCAAATAAGTCTAATTTAATCTTAAAATTGTAAGGATTGTACTCACTTGTATATTATTATGATGTTTATGATGTGAGACTTATTGATTTTAATGATTTTAGATTGATAAAAAGTTTATCAATACAAACTCTTGATCATGAGTGTACCTGGATTAGGCAAAGGAGAAGAAGTTTGATCTGTAATCTGGTAGAACATGAAATCATCATACTTTATAAGGCAACTTGGAGCCAAAACCTGCCATGCTCTCTTTGTAGCACAACACTGAGGAATTTTTTCAATCATGGCCTCCAAACACTGGCTGCACTCATCATTGGTGAGGTCCCTACTGCACTGCACCAACCCAAACCTTTCCTCACCATCACTCAAATTGAACCCTCCCATTGCATACAACTTGTTGGTCTCCACAGTGGCTTCTCTCTTCAGGCTTTGCATGTAGCTCTCAGCTTGCTGAAGCTCTTGTGGGTCAGTGGTGTTCTTGGAGTTCTCCACAATTTCCCATGATGGGGTTGTGGTGAGGTTCCCAAAGAAGTTTTGGCTTGAGTACCTGAGAATGCAATAGTTGTACCATATCACAGCAGAGGATCTGTTAGGGCATTGCCGCAGAATCTCTGAGGCTGCTGTGGAGACACAGAACTGGCAGAAGGGTCCTGTGACATCACCTCTGCAGTCATAGAGGCCATACACAGCATCACCATTTCCTGTGGTGGTGTGGTTGTAACCCTTGCTTGTGGCAGCATCAGAAGAGAGCCTTGAGAGGGTGGTGTTAAGGTTGGTGCTGAATGTTAGGGTTAGGGCTTGTTCTTTTGTTGTTGAGTTGTGGCAGTCATCATTCACATAGTTCAGGGATTGTGAACTTGCCATGGTGAAAAGGGTCACCATGATGGATCCAACAAATCTTGGAATGCTTGTTGCCATTGTTGTTGAGTAATGAAATGGATCAATGTGTTATAGTCATATAGACAATTTAGGGTTGTCATTTTAGAATAAAATAAGTAATGATAGTGCAGAATTCAAGGCCCCAAGGAATGGAGATTGTGAGAGAAAAATATATAAATATAAATATATATATATATATATATATATATATATATATATATATATATATTTGTTGAAAGTCAATTGCCAAAATTTTGAGTTAACTGAGGAAAAGAACTCCTTTGAATTTAAAATGATGTAGTTGAATAAGGTGGTTAGTGGATGATTGCTCATATTTCTCTAACATGTATTAGAATATATATTAAAGTAGTGTTTTCTGATTTCAACTCGAAGTTAACTTTCTAGAATATGAAAGCATCACAAGTCATTGGCTAAGAAGTTGACCTAATTGAAAAAAGAACCACAAATGAAATATTGAACTATTAACTTGAGTAGATGAATCTTCTGTTGATTGATTATGAAATCATGTGGGTTAGAAAAATGATCATATATATATAACAAAAATATTTGCTTAACTTTTAGTTAGTTTCTTCGTCCTTTTCTCTCGGATATTGAAAGGAAAATATTTGTAGTTATAATGTTTATCTATATAATTTTTTCTCTATAGATGATTCAGTTGAACTTTTGAATTCTGAAAATTTGAAAGAAATAAAAGGATTTATATAGTTTTTGGGTAACCAGAAACTTATATAGCTTAAGAAAATATCTAAAAAAATAGTATTAATTTTCTTGATTTCCGAAATGAGAATAACAAAAATATGTGCTTGATTTTAACTATTTTAACTATTTTAAAATTTTATAAAATAATTTTACCAACTTCGAATAATAAAGATATATTTGTATTTGTATTAAATATTTTATTAAATAACTTATGTCAAATGGTGATAGAATAATATAATAATTATAATAGAATCTGCCTTCTCCACATCTTGATAAAGGCTGGTGATGTTCTAAACCCACTAAATAAAAATCACTAACTCAACTACTCAAAGTAGTAATAATATTTTAATCACGTTTATTTGACTTTTTAATTTAAAATTTTAATAATAAGTGAATTGTAAAGTGATCCTATTGTATTTGAAAATGTCAAAGTATCATTTTTCCTTGACAAACTATAACCAACAGTAAATACAATCCAGAATCCAAACATGTAACTTTTGGCTCAGATTTTGTAAGTTGTTATGTACATTTAATTTTGTTCCATACTGTACGACTCATAAAATTTTCTCTGAACTTCATTACCAAATTAAGTGTTTATATATTTCATATATGAATTTGTAGCTTTTGAAAATCATGAAAGAGCTAATTTCAAATTTCAAGTGCCTCTCTTCTTTATGCTTTGGGAGTCTGGTGTTTTGTAAATTATTTGAACAAAAGTAATCTTATCAAGTTTTCAATATTGCAATTCATGTAGCACGTTAACAAGACATCTAGTTCATATGAATCTAAATATACATGAATTTGGATCCTTTATTAATTTTTTTAAGTGTTGTCCTTCTGATGTACTTTAAAAATGTAAATAAACACTGATTTTAATGTTTTAAAATATATTAAAAAGAATTTTAATATACCAACATATTTTCTTTACTCAGTAGAGGACAATGTCAGGAAGTCCTTTACTACAAGACTTCATCTCATGATAGAGTTCATAAGATACGTTAATTCCATTTCAAGGAGCATATTAAATAAATTATACCAGAAAAAAAAAAATCACAAGAAAATTTTGCTTGAAAACTGCTTCCAGCACAACTTAACAACATTCAACGTCTTGACCCAGATTCAAGAACTAACCACACAATTGTCTTAGTTATCATCAAATGAATACTTTTTGTATTGCAATTTGCAAATGCATATGCTACCCTAACAGCTACAAAATACACATGGCACTACCTGATCAAGGCAATTGGAAAGAATATGTCAACTGCGGTGATGGCATGCAGATTACAAAATAACTGCAACTTATGATGACCATTTTTGGTGCCAAATGCAACCTCCTCATAGACCCCTGTGATATTGCAACAGAATAAACAAAATGTCAGAACAAATAGAAAGCAACATCATCGTATAAAATGTGAACATCACAAAGACCAAAGGGGTAAGCATTAGGGAATGAAGTGGAATAAAATCCCGAGGTTAGCATGATATAATATTATAACATGCCTTTGATCAAAATGAAGTTCTCATGTGGCCACCTATATCATTGTATGTTACATGATAACATTTTTCAGTTCCAAAGTCAATGACACCAACATGAAATCACGACAGAAACAAAATCACTAACATGAGTGGATACAAACAACAACAAAAAATGCTTATTACATTTGATAAGAAATGAATTTGTCCAAGAGACTAGAAGTTGCATGTTTCCCCTTCAAGCCTTATGTCAATGATAAATTAACTTTATCAGTAGTTTGATTCAAGATTTTTCATGTGGATAACATTACTTCCAAACTTCAAACTAACAAAGTAGTTTGATTCAAGATTTTTCATGTGGATAACATTACTTCCAAACTTCAAACTAACAAATCAACCGATCCCAATTTAATATCTTCATGCTTAAAGATTGCAGGCCAAATTGATATCTTATGCAAAACTATATATCTTACTATGTTTAGAGAGTAGGCTATATAGATGAGTCCAAATGACATGGTAAAATCCATCTTATTTTTTATTATTTTACAATGACACAAAGCCATTATTAAAGGAAAGGTTATGTGTTGTTTGTGCTAGTGTCTTACATTTTGGATATTAACCACCTCAAGGTGCTCGAGTCAAAATATGTTGGCTTCATAGCTTAAAATAATTCATGCCATTGAGGGAAATTCATTGCAACTTACCTAAAACATCATGCATTTAACATATTACTTGAAAATAGTGCGATGTAGAGATACAGTGCAGATTTGAGTAATGCTGTAAAGGAGAAAATTTTGTCTTTTATATGGGTGCTAAATACCTGACTTTCTTGATCATAATGGTTTTAAGTTTCTTAGCAAAATCCTCAGATCGAATCCTTCGCTCCAAGTTCTTTTGGGCTAAAACACGCTTCTCAGAGTTTTTGATATGGAATCTCTGTTCCTGCTTTATCATCCTCTCAATCCCACTTCCTTGCATCTTACGCTGCATCGATGCCAATGCCATTTCCAAATTCTCATCCATGACCCTCACTCGTATGCCTCTGCATTGCTGAAGCTGCTGCATTTGATTATACCCAATATTGAAGGGTTCAGTTGTGAAACCTGAAGTTTTGAACAAGCAACGCCTTGCCACAGAGTTCATATCTTGGAGATACAAATGTGCTTGCTTACTCCTTCTCTTCCTTTTACAAGCACTAGTAAAAAGCATGGAGAAAAAAATATTCAATTACAAAAAAATAAAAATAAAAATCTAGTTGTATTGTTGTTGACACAACACCAAGCATAAAAAAGGAGGTAAATTATAATTCTTTCATAGTTTTTTTGAACTTTTGAATATCTTGTTTTTAGGGGTGTCAACTAGGAAGACTGATTCAGCTTTGAAGAAGAAAATCCAAATCAATCCCTTTGGATAGTTTTGGTTTCCTAAGTAAAAGAAAACAAGAACAAGTATAAATTACGAAGAATCTACTCTACTTCTATGCACATAAACTTCAAGCCTGTGACTGAAAAAGAGATGACATAATAGCAACAATTACATATAGATCTTTCAAAAGGCATTACACAAACAAGAAATCGAAGCAAGAATAAATGATATCATTACACATGAAATTTTCCCAGAGCTTCACATATATTGAATAATTTATAGGAAATTCCAAATAGAAAAATGTATAAAGCCAACAAAATGAAACAGAACACACTTGCTGAGAGACCCAGTATGAATGGGTTTCGGCGAATAAATGCTCAAGGAAGAAACTAAAACAGTTGTACCAAGAGAAAAACAATCGTGGAACAATTTTTTTTTTTTTTAATTTGTGTGCAATGGGAATTCGAAGAAAATAAAGTAAACACAAAAACACAGAGGAAAAAGGTAACTTACAGATTTAAGGTTGAAGGTGAGCAAGGAAGGAAGGGTTCCAATTGAAAATAAAACCCTAATTTGAAAAGGAAGGAAGGGTTCCAAAAGTGAAAACTGAAGTGAACTGGAATGTGAAAAAAGATAAGAAATTCGGAGAAATTTGGCGAGGAGGGAGACAAAGGAAAAGCAGAAGAGAGGAAGAGAGGGTGAGAATGAAATAGTCTTGATGTTCGTTATTAATTTGGGAAAGGTTAAAATACTTTTTTTTCCCAATTTTGGTTAGGTTTCTTCAAATAAATTCTAATTTTGGTTGTTGTGTTTAAATAAGTTTTAATTTTCGTTAATTTTATTTAATTTAGTCATTTTTTTCTAACACAGTTTAAACTATAAATAGTGACGGCCACGTGTCACTTTGTAGTTTTTTTGAATTTTTTTTTTAAGTTTGTTTAAATGTACACGTGTCAACCCAGTAGCGTGTCCCGTGTCACTTCGTGGTTTTTTTGAATTTCTTTTTTATCTTTTTTTGTTTTTTTTTAAATAAATGTCCACATGTCAACCAGTAGCGTGTCACGTGTCAAAGTCAATGTTCTATATTCAATTTGGTCCCTATATTTGTTATTTTTGTTCAATTTAGTCCCAATTGTTGTTAACATTAACTAATTTGGTCCCTATCGAAGATGTGATAAAATTTAACTTTTATATCAAAGTTATAATGATATGAATTTTAATATATTATATAAAAATATTTAATAAAAAATGTGAATTTTAATATAAAAATTAAATTTGGTTTCAATTTGGAGAGGGACCAAATTAATTAATGTTAACAAAAATTGGGGCTAAATTGAACAAAAATAATAAATATAAGGACCAAATTGAATATAGAACATTGACTTTGACACGTGACATGCTACTGGATTGACACGTGGACATTTAAAAAAATTAAAAAATAAAATAAAAAATCACGAGGTGACATGTGGCACGCTACTAGGTTGACACGTGTACATTTAAAAAAAATTATAAAAAAATCAAAAACTTAAAAAAAATTAAAAAAACCACAAAGTGACACATGGCAGTCACTGTTCAGGGCCGTTAATGATTTAAACGATGTTAGTAAAAAAGGAACCAATTGAACAAAATTGACGAAAATTAGGACCTATTTAAATACAAAACCAAAATTAGGACTTATTTGAAAAAATTTGACGAAAATTGGGACAAAAAAGTATTTTAACCTTTTGCAAGAGGTCCTGAAAATTTTTTTTAATTTTATGCAATTAATATATAATGAATAAATATTGTTGTGTTCACTATTTTATTTACTATTGATAATTACTTTTAGAACAATAGATAACAAAAAATTGAGCATGTGTTCAATATTTTCTACGATAACAAAAGATAATTATTATAAAATAACGAAAATATATTTATAAATGTAAATATAAATGAGAATGTGTATGCATGTTTTTACTAGTACCGTTTATAAAAAAATTATTTATATAATTTTACTATCAGCATTTACATTAAATAAAGTGTTTATTAAGCATGTTCCCTTTCTTTACTTTAATTTTAAAAAATAATATTTAATATATTTTGATTTAAAAAAATAAAATTGTAAAAAAATATTTTATTTTAAAATATAATTAAATATAAATTAAAGGTGAATAAAAATAAAAATATTATTATTTTAATTTAAAATAACAGTTACTTAAAACGATAAAATTTAAAAGAAAATCAGTGAAAATATATGTTGTATAATACATTTAATAGTATAAAACTACTAAATAAAATATTATATATGTGATAATAAAGAACAAAAGAGTCAACACCCAATATACTATTATAATTGGTTGGGTCTTTCGAGAAAAATCACTAGAGATATATAATACTAATGAGACATGAACTCACCCAGACATAAGGAATTGACACCACATCTAATCTAAAACCTTAAATAATGAGTTTATGGGTCTTTATCCTTATATGATGCTCAACTTTCTTATTTTTACTCAATGTGGGATTTAGATTCACATTTGAATTCCCGATACAATCATAATAGTATAACATATGATTGAATATGTACAACTCCAAGAATTATAGCTTAACGAAAACAAAATTCTTAATTTTTTTTAAAAAAGTGCCAATAACTAGGCTAACAAAGCCTATAAACTAGCCAACTGCCTTTAGAACACTCTTTAGACATCACTTGTTTCCTCATTAGCTCACACCTATAAAGGTGACCATTGTAAAAGAAGAAAACGAACCAAGAAGACACAAACACAGGAGATGGTGAGCTAATCAATAAAGAAACCATATATGAAGTAAACATATTATAATACCAAACACTTCAAACAGTCACAAAGTAGTGAAACATGTAAATAACGACTTTTATAACTCAATTATCTGGATACATGCATTGATATCAGATTCACGGGAGACATGCACTTGTGGTGACCTTTGATGCTCTACAAAGTCATTGCCAGTGAGTTTTCCCTACTACACACAAAGTCAATCCCCTTCATGTTTTATGCCAAGGGAAAACCCCTAGATTAAGACCTTTGACTACTCTCACCATATAATTCATCATACTGTATATGAGTGTGAATGGTTATTAGCATGGTAGTTAAAATCGTGATCCAAAATGTAAGATCGTACGAGTCTAGGATCTTTTTCATCCTCTTCAATCTCACTTCACTTAAAACTCGCGATCTTCAAGTTGTCACAAATAATGCAACAAACTATAAAGTTATTGGTCAAATGTTGATGACAAAGAGAAAAAGGCTACTTTGGACACTGTGTGCTACACATTGTGTCGATTTAATGTTGGAGGACTATGAGAAGAAGATCCTTATTCATGAGGATACAATTCCAAAAGGTCAAAAAATTACTATCTTTATATGTTCAAGATCTTCTCTAATTTCTCTACAACAACGTTTCACAAAGGGAAGAGATATGATAAGGTCAGGTGTTTCGTTACATCGTACTTGACATTAGGATGCTTACATGAGAACAAAGGAGTTTTAATTAGCATGTTTAGTAGCAATGAGTGGAAGTCTAGCAAGTTTGCCAAAACCATTAATGGTAAAATTGTTGAAGATGTTGTTTTCAATAAGGAATTTTGGAAGAATATAATAACTTGTTTGAATGGTGCATTTCCTTTATTAAGCAATGGACCAAGCAATGAAGAATATTAAAAAGGCTCTCAATGTTGTCAAATAAAGGTATTAATCATCTAACTATCTATATTTGATTGTTAGTGAAAAACAAAAAAACTAACTCAATTAATGTATTTTGGTTAGTTATTTGCCTTTGTGGAACATCATTAGGGAAAGGTGGGATAGGCAATTCCATAGGCCCTTGCATGCTTCGAGCTATTTTCTTAACCCTCAAATGCATTACCGTCCTAAATTTAAAGCAAATTTGGAAGTAAAACGAGGTTTGATGCAATGTCTAACTAGGATGGTGGATGATAAAGAGGACCAAACTCTCATTGATGTTCAAATTGATTATTTCAAAAAACAAGCAAAATGTTTTGATTGTCCTTTGGCTACTATGTTAATTAATTTAAAGACTTCAGTAGATTGGTTGGAGTCTTATGATGATGAGTATCCTGAACTCTAAAAATTTGTCATTCATGTATTGAGCTTAACATGTAGCTCTTACGGATGTGAGTGTAATTGGAGTTCCTTTAAGGTGGTAGGCTAATGTTATAATATATGTCTATAATAAATTACTAGTCTAGTGATTACTTGCTTATCATATGTGTCTTTGCGTTTGTTTAGGTTCATACAAAGGGAATAAATAGGCTAAAGCAAAGCATAACAAATGATGTTGGTTTTGTTATGGCCAATTCAAAAATAGCCAAGAAGAAACAAACAAGAAAACCAACTCAAATTAACATTGATGATAGTTCATCTTATGAAGAATGGATTATTGAAGATGAGCATGAGTAGAATGAAGCATTGGATTTGGATGAAAACTTGATTCCACTAGAAGTTGAGGAGGATGAAACTTTACATACTCAAGACTTGGATATGGCTAATTTGAATGGTGAAGGAGATGGAAATGATGGAGCTGAAGGCCCCTATAAAGATTATGAATTTAACTTACAATATGATCTGGTTTAGATGAATTATTATTTTGGTACTCCTATATAGCAAGGATGTTGTGTTTGCACCTAATGATGTACTCTTTTATTTCATATATTGTTAAGTTTAGTCATGAATTTTGAGTGACAATGAAATTTTTAGAATCTTACGATCCGTGTTATGATTGTTCGATTTATGATTTATGTTTTCCTTTTCAATCCTTGTTCGATTTATGATTTATGTTTTCCTTTTCAATCCTTAATAAGATCTCGATTTTGACTACCATGTTTATTAAAGTGTTAAGATATCTCTTTACTTGAATTCATACATTAATCCATACATTGAAGAAACATAACAATATGATATTCCCCTTGGAATTTCCTTGAATTTTCATCATCTTATACATTAATATTATCTACTTGACAACATAATACTCATAATTTAAAAGCCAAAATCCATAAACAAGAAATTCAGTAAAACAAAAAGTACTACATGAGATGGAGCCCAATTGTACTGGAGGGGGCGCCCAATGCTAGCATCACATAGGCTCATTATCTTTGAAGTGCCCAACGGCCTAGGCTAACGCCCATCACTGACAACCTCTGGAGCCTTTTGTGTTGAGCGCCTAACAATGGTACCTAGTGCCTAGCGCCAAAGACCACTAAAGCCCTCTAAAGACAGCTCGCTTAATGACACTCTTTACCGCCCAATACCCTAACGTGAAAGTAGTCCTTGACTTGGAATTTAAAAATGGCGCCCAACGCCCCTCAACATAGTCCAACGCCATTACAACATGTTTTTTTTTTGTACTTAGATTCTTAACTTGCTCAATTGCTCAATTTGCTACCTTCCATTCTTTTCCTTCTCAATTCCATCTTAAAACATTCTTTTATTTGTACCAAATTAAGCAATTGTCCAAGTAGAATTTTCCAATTTAATTATACCCCCAAATTCACAATTTAGCTCTAACACACTTGATTTTCTTAGCAATTTCATAACAACACATTTGCAAGCAGATAGATTTAACAAGAAAAAATATTTAAAATCCCAAACAAGAAAAAATTTCCAAATTCCCATTTCCATCACACCAAACACACAACTAATAACTAGAATAAAATCACCACATGCATAAATTATAGTTAGTTTCCATCACTTCTACAAGACACGCAAAAAAAGTTAAGAATTCTAAATGCTTTCTATCTCTCGAATGCTCTATCCCAACCTATATACAACATAAAAGCAATCAGTGCAACCATAAAAACCCCTTATTAACATATAGTTATATCAAAGACTCTAAGAACATATGCAATCAAAGGAAAATCGCATGCAAGGCAAAAACAAATTGGACATCAAAGGAGGCTAAAATTTTAACTTACTTGAATGACAAAAACGACGGGTAGACTTTTGTTGTGACTACAACCCCAAATTCTGATAAAGAAGAAGGTAAAGTTTGAGTGAACGAATTTAGGAAGAATATTGAAGTTTTAGAGGAGGAAATGTTTGACGGAAAGAGCTTTGTATTCTCAGACTTCTAATATGGTTGTGAGTTTTAAAAAAAAAACAAGATTTTTCAATTTGGATTCATATTTTTTTCATGATAAAATAAAATTTTATCATATAATATTGATAGTTAATCAAATTCAAAACATATTTACAAAAAGTTAAAAAATAAAATATATAAATAGAGGCTAAAATTGGTAAAGAATGGTGTATATTAAAATAATAGTTACAAATCAGTGATAGGGAATTAAAAAAGTAATTACAACATTTTAAAAGATAATATACTAAAATGAAATATACTAAAAAAGGGTAAATTTGTACAAAAGATGTGTATCTAAAACAGAAGTTATAAAAATAATTTTTCTTGATGGGATTACTTAAAAAATTAATTTGGAAAGAAAAATAGTAAAACCAAGTGTGTTTGTGTGCATTCACATTTTTTTCGTGATAAATAAAAATTTATTATATATTTTTGATAATTAATCAATTATAAAATGTTAAAAAAAAACATTTAATAAAACATAAAATTGGTAAATATGGTATATATTAAAAAAATAGTTACAAATCCATTCAAATATCGAGACATGCTGTTAAATAACTATAAAAGAATTCAACATCAAAAGTCTAATTGAGACAACTCAAAGTTTCTTTACACACCATATATTTTATGTAAATCGAATATAATTTTAAAAGTAAAAACCTATACTAATCAAAACAATATATATAAAAAGTGTCTTAAACCAAATTTTATAAGATTGGAATTAACTTTTCTAATGATGAATTGTTAAAAAATAATTGAAAATTTCTTTTTCACTGGTCAAAATATCTCATCTCAAATGTCTATGATAAAAGATTCATAACCAAAAATAAACTCGATTAAATTATAAAATTATAAAATGTAAGTAAATCTTAAAAACTTAGATAGTTCAAGTGGAGGAAAAAAAAATGTTGCGCACTAAATTCTGAAAACCATCTCAATCGTTCATCTATCTACAGACATTTGATTCAATTTGAATCAATCGTGTCCGTCAATGTATTGCTTGAGCACAGAAAATAGATGTCCACGTCACTGATCCGCACCAAACCTCACTAACCAATAAGAACGCGAGAACCTTTCTATATATTAACAATCTTCGCAGACTCTTTTCATTCACGGCTTCAACCATCATAGTTTCGACAGTTTCAATTGTTCCAATTCCCAATTCTAAACCCTAGTTTTCTTCAGAGTGTCCTAATCTCAATCGGCCATGGCACCAAAGGCAGAGAAGAAGCCAGCGGAGAAGAAGCCGGCGGAAGAGAAGAAGTCCACGGTGGCAGACAAGGCTCCGGCTGAGAAGAAACCAAAGGCCGGAAAGAAGCTTCCGAAGGAGGGAGGAGCCAGCGGCGACAAGAAGAAGAAGAGAAGCAAGAAGAGTGTGGAGACATACAAGATCTACATCTTCAAGGTTCTGAAGCAGGTTCACCCTGACATCGGTATCTCAAGCAAGGCCATGGGCATCATGAACAGCTTTATCAACGACATCTTCGAGAAGCTTGCTCAAGAATCTTCCAGACTTGCCCGCTACAACAAGAAACCCACCATCACTTCGAGGGAGATTCAGACTGCGGTCAGGCTTGTGCTGCCCGGAGAATTGGCCAAACACGCTGTCTCAGAAGGAACCAAGGCTGTTACCAAGTTCACTAGCTCTTGAACTAAGTAACCTCTTTCTTTCAGAATGTTCTATGTTTCTGTTAGGTCTGCTGTTAGATTGATTTAGTAGATACATTTTTAATTGAAGAAACAGTGTTGGGTTGATCTTATGTATGGAAGTGGTGTTGTTGAAATTGTAGGGATTTATTTTGTCGGTAAGGCACATGAAGAAATTGGTGCTGTGGGAGGGTATTATATCTTCAAGATTCTGTAACTCCTTGTGTTTGTGTAAAGTAATCTTTAGTAAATTGTTCTTCTGAGTTCTCTATTAGGTGCCATGGATAAATTTTGGTGTTAACCTTTTGCTAATATATTATTTGTGATGTTATATGTTTAGTAGGGTGAAAAAATATTGAAGGGTAAGATGAATCTATGAAAGTGTTTGATATGAATCTTTGTCTACATGTAATGCTACTTAGTTGGTTCATTTTAACTCATCTTTGACAAGTTTTATGATATAATTTCAAATGGACTTTTAGCTTTGATAAAATGTTTGGACCTCATTGTTGCAAAGATTGTATGTGCTACATTATGGGAAATTTGATTTTGTTGAAATTTGAGATGTGAAACAATTTGGTTGAAAATAGAGTGGATTAGATGTATTCATTTTAATTTTGTTAAAGATATTGATCTATCTTAATGTATGTGTTTAAGGGCTAATAGAAGATATTTTTCTCTTAACCTTTAGGGATTGCATCGCAAGCTATTTTTGGTCTATTTATACGGTTGCCATAACACCAAAGACTAAAAGGTTAAGAAGACAAAGGAACAATTATTTTGCCTAATTCAATCCACTTGGACAATCTTAACATCATGAATATAATTTTATTGTATAAGTTTCTGTTGTTTTCTCTTATTTTTTCTTTGACAAAAAGTACAAATGGGTTTGGTGCAATTTGTTTAAAGTGCTTAATGACACACTACATGATTTTTGTGGTCCGAAAAGCCTTGGTCAACTCTTCATACCCATTCCGCTAATTATTCCATTTACAAGTTAGTTTACTAAATAATCTTGTGAGACCAAAGTTTTCATTTTTTACTTTTTAATTTAATTATGTTTCATTTATGCCTAAATCATCATTTACTTATTTGCATTAATATCTTTACATAAATAAATCTAATCTTTCACAAATAATTCATTTTCCGTTCAAGATATGTAATTAAACTTTTCAAAGTTCTGAAAAAAAGAAACGTAACATTTTGATAAATAATATAATTTTTATGTATAGTATGCAACAAAAGTGGTGTGTTACATAGTCCAATACTTGACCCAATTTTATTTTGTAAATTTTTCTATTAATTGCCCTACAGTAACTAAATTTATGTTACTAACATTTTTATTTTCTTTACAGCAGGAATACATTTTATCAAAAGTATAGGCATTCAAAATATTAGTCATTACAATTTTTAATTTATATAATTTGTATTAATAGCAAAATGTTTATAAGAATTAGCTAGGGATTAGTATTTAATCATTAAAAGTATATAGAGACTAAGTTGTAAATAATGAAAATTATGCAAGGACTAATTTGTACTGGACTTATATTTATCGACTAATTTGTAATTGATGCATATTTATGGACTAATTTGCAAATTAAGAAATTTTAATGCTTTTTTACAACTAAAAAATATGTTAGGAATAAGTAGAAAATATTTGATTTCTAATATTAGCAATTAGTTAGTTTCACAATTTCAAACAATTAACATATTTTTATATTAGACTTAATTATTCACTTGGTTAGGTGAAAAAAAATTAAGTTGACTTTTGTTCTACCTTTTCGTCAATTGCATCTCAAAATTGGTTAAAACACTTTAATCAAATCTATCGAGTGAAACAAAAGAATAAGAATAAAAAGGTAAAAGAATAAGAATAAAAAGGTTAAAGAAGATAAATTTTTTATATCAGTTTATGTAATTGAACAGTTGAAATTGAAAAAAGAGTGAAACATTCTTATGTTAAAATACAGCAAATAAAATACTAAAGAGAAGTAAAAAAAAAAAATAGATGTAATACCTACAAACTATTTAATTAATTGCAATTATTAATACATAATTTGAAACACAAAAATGTATAATCAAAATTATAATAAGAGGGAAAGTACTTTTAATATAGGGTTAAATATGATTTTTGTCCCTTAACTTTCAGTGAATTTTGAAATTAGTCCATTTTGAAACTTTAGACCAATTTAGTCCTTCATCTTTCAAAATATGTGGATTTAATCTTTTTAATCAAATTTTGTTAAGTTTATTTGATATTTCAAGCGCGTTTCATAATAGTATTTGACTTAACATTAAAGCAAAAATGTGTCAAACATTATAAACAACTCAAATACAATATTGAAATACATACAAAACATCAAATAAACCTAACAAAATTTGATTAAAAGGACTAAATCCACGTATTTCAAAAGATGAAAGACTAAATTGGTCCAAAGTTTCGAAATGGACTAATTCCAAAATTCACTGAAAGTTAAGGGACCAAAAACATATTTAACCCTTTAATATATGAGTGAATTTTGTGGATGTAAACCAAGCCAAACAACTACAAGAAAGGAGGAAAAAGTGTATAGCAAAAGAAAAAAAAAAGATTGTGAAACTAAATACTGAGAGAATAATATATATTCACATGTGCATATACACACAAGAAAGAGATGAGTATTAAAACGAGTACGAGGACAAGAATGGGCGGATATGTAAATACTTGTGCTTGTTTCCATATCCAATTAAACAAGAAGGATATTACCATACTCATCATACCCATATTCAATCAATATGAAGATTCTCCCTCAAAACGAAAACGAGCTTGGAAAATACCTACGAAGATAAATTTATTTACCATCCGTAATTGTAAGTTAATTGTTTTCCTATTATTTAACTAAAATATAAAGTATTTTTAATTATTTATATTTTTTAATTTGAAGTGTCCACGTCCATTTGGTAATCATAGGTGTGTGGATGTTATTTGATGAAGCACACCTATATAATCATATTTGCGATGATTATTTATTCATGAAGACAGATAACACAAAAGTTACTCAAATACATGCAATATACATATCACGTATATTATACAAATTCATGTATTTCATCATTATCATCACCATTAACAAAAAAAATCCCATATACCACTCATGCAGTGACTAATCTTTTAAGGGATCATGACTCCTACAATTTTTCTCAGTAAATATTTTTATTGTAAATGTATACACATTAAATTATATTTTGGTTAAATTCTATATCAAGCTTTTGGCTTTCTTTTCAATCAAGTTATGTTACTACACACATGCATTTAAAATTATCACTTCATAAATAAAAAATATCTTGCATAAACTAATATGTCACCTTGTTACTAGTGGCAAAATGCTAGAACAAGTTTTATAACTTGAGTAAAGTAACTTCTTTATACAAAAAAAAAAATACATTCTCAATTGAATGATTTTACATCAGTTGAGTGTTATCACCTCTAGAGAAAATATAATTGATATAACATTTCTCTTGCTCAAATGCTCATTGGTCCCTTTAGCATCGTTTGAGTATCATCTTAACACTTAAGCATCATCTCACGCTTGAGCTATGCTACTTATTATAAAACCTAACAAGTGTTAGAGCATCAATCACACTATCTCATCAAAATATATTGGTGCTTGAGTGTCGACATATCAATGCATAATCTTTGGTATTTCAGAATCTCATGCACTACCACCACATCTTAATACTTGAAGGACCTTTTGTCACTTGATACTTAATCACTCTAGAGAATAGATAATAGTTTCAATCTCTTTCACTCAAGCTATAACTTGAGCGTTCATATTAGTCTATGCAAGAATGACTAACAAAACTTGAGTAGCATCCTCCTAAAGCACATTTTGACTTAGAAACACCTATTTCTCCAACAACATAACAACTTTTAACATTTGTATCACTTTCCAAACCATCATCTATACATCCAAAGTGAATCCCAACTACTTATTTCAAAATTCATATTTTGAACTTCTCATAGTTATAAAAAACATGTATAACCATACTTCTATACTAATAATATCTCCCCTTTAATAAAAATAAAATCTTAAAGAAAATGTATTTTTAGAGAGATTTTTTTTTATGAAACAAAGAATGAACTTTTATGTATATCTATAAGTTTTTGCATAAAATTTTTCACATTCTTAAAGATAATTGACAAACTAACTTGAAATTACTTTAACAATATTTGACTGACATAAAAAACTTAAACTATGTATATTTTCAGTTTTATAAAATCAACATAAAAAGTCATGTATACATTGGTGAAATATTGATATATGTGTTATTTAGCCAAACAACAATACTTTCAAGAAAAGTATAAATAAAATTTTAAGGTACCTTGAAAAGAAAGTTACATGTGATTTTTTTTCAAGTTACATGTGAATTTTTCATGCTTTGGAATTTTGTTTTTCATTTATTTCAATTAACTTTTATATTTTCCAAGTCCTTCAAGAGGTGGAGGACTTACAATTCATTTTATTTTTCATTTGACCTCAAGTCCACGTTTCATTATGCTTTTCCCTGCCCATATCTTTTATTTAGGAATATTATTTTCTTCTTACTCTTTAACACACTTTAAATGCTTTTTTATATTCTAGGATTTCTTGTTAGTCTTTCCCCCCAAACATGTATAGTTTCTTCCTATAAAAGGCCTTTCAATGTTAGAAAAGAAAACCAAATAATCATACAATTGAAAGTTGAGAAATACCATGTACTACATTTAATCTCATTGTTTTCTCTTATGTATGTCATAAACATATTATATGTTGTGCATGCAACTATTATATCATTTATAACATTATAACAAACTATTTAGTGATACCATTATTTAAGTTAACACAATTGGTGATCAAGATCTTTACTTCTTATTTCAAAACTTATTTTTACTTAAATGTTTTATCATATTATTTATCATTATATTACATTTTTATTTTTATTGTATTGGTAAAATTTAATTGAATATATCTTTTCCTTACAGTTGTGTGATGGATAAAACTTTATCCTTTAATGAAGTTAGAACCCTAGTTCTAGTTGGACGTACAGGTAATGGTAAGAGTGCAACGGGAAATAGTATTATTGGAAGAAGAGCATTCAAATCAAGGATGAGTTCTTCTGGTGTGACACGTGTTTGTGAATTGCAAAGAACTAAAGATGAACCAACCATTAATGTTATTGATACTCCAGGTACAACATAATAAGTTATCACACATTACATGTTTATGCATTTAATTTGAGTCAAAAGGAGTGTGATTTTTCATCATTGTCTCTTGAAAATTTAACATGTAAGGCTCCTTTCTTGAACATTTAACATGCATATATTAAGGTTTAAATGTGTTTTAAGTCTAACAAAATATGCAATTATGTACTTAATTTCAATTATTTTTCATTTTGCTAAATTTCCTTGCCACCTATTAAATTTAGTTTTAACTTTAAATTTGTCATGGCCAAAATTTTGTTTTACATCCCTAGAACTATAAAGAAATATAATTTAATGTACTTGAAAATATGGGGATTTCCTTTTTTTTTTTTTAATTTTGAATCCTTAAAAATAATTGTTTCTTTGATTATAAACAAAATTATCTTTATATAATTAAAAAATACTATGATTTTTATTTTTGATTTTGATAAATTATTGGTTCCTTTGTTTCTATTCTTTGTCGTTAGGGTTCTCTAAGATATAATATTTTTTATTGTTTCGTGATGAGTAAAGAAAGAAATAGTGATATTATACATATCAAGATCTAAAAACTATACATATTACAAATGAAATAAATTATATTTTCACGAATAATAAATCTAAAACTTAACGTATTTTTGCAGGATTTTTCGATGGAACTCATTCGGTCGGAAGGGAAATAGTTAAATGTATTGACATGGCTAAGGATGGAATTCATGCTATTCTTATGATCTTTTCTGTTAAGACTCGTTTTTCAGAAGAAGAACAAGCTACTTTTCTTGCTTTGCAAGCATTATTTGGACATAAAATTGTTGATTACATGATTGTTGTTTTTACGGGAGGAGATGAACTAGAAGAAAATGAAGTGACACTTGATGATTACATTGGCAACAAGTGTCCACAACCTCTTAAGGTTTTTTATTGTTATTATTTGTGCCAATATATGTTATTTTCATTCTTATAATTCCCATCATGAAAAATTAAACACATTAAATTACATTTAAATCCTCAAAATTAAAATCTAATGAAACATAATTTCATTTTAAATGTGATCACTAAGTAATTTTTACTTTTGACCATTGCTATAATGAATATGGTCTAAAATTTATAAATGAAACAATAGTACTAAATATTACACTCATTAAATACAATATAATTATTTATTAATCTAATATATTTTAAAAAAACTATATTTACAAAAGAGTTTAATGTAACGTTATTTGAGTTTATTTTTAAGAATTAATCTTTCATTATAAAAACTTTTTAAACAACAAAACATTTTAAGAAAAATATTTTCAAAATTTCTTATAATTTTATTTTTTCTAAAAAAATTCTTTCCCTTGACTATTATTATTATTTTTACCTAATTTATGATTTTTCCAAATAATTTCTTAAATAAAGTTATAATTATTAAAATTATTTTTTTACAAAAAGTAAATTAATAAAATATTTCTTGTCTTATGTTTTAATATTTTAATTGTATTTTCATATTTAACTAATTCATGTTCTTCAATCATTTTTCATCACTCATACTGTTCCAAGTATTATTTGTCCAAATATATTTTATATATATATATATATATATATATATATATATATATATATTATAGATTTTTGTTGACTTTGATAAGATTGTAACATGTTTGTAGGATATTTTGGTTCTATGCGGCAATCGAAAAGTGCTTTTTGATAACAAGACTAAAGATAAAGAAAAACAATCTGGACAAGTTCAAGAACTTCTTCATCTTGTGAACAAGGTTATATCACATAATAGTGGACAACCCTTTACAAATGAATTGTTTATGCAATTGAAGGTGAAATTATAAACTTGAAAGTGGTTATTGAATACTTACACTTAGATTGATAATGTGTATGCATATAATGACATTTAACTCATTATTTGATTCTATAGGAGAAAGCAAAAATAAGGGATGACCAACAAAAAGCTCTTGACTCTCTTAAAGGATATTCAAAAGGAGAAATGATGGAGATTAAAATGCAAATGCAACAACAATATATGGATGAGCTAAAACGAATGACTAATGTGGTATATGTTATCTTAATGTTTTGTATATTTGTTTCATAGCATTTGGTTTTGATATTATTATGTTAAATCTAATCATGTTAACATGTTATTAACTTAGTTTTGATATTAAATTCTTATAAGTAGAATTATAAGATAATTAAGGATGTGTACTTGATGGATAATAGAATCACACATATGTATTAGACAAATGTTTTTATTAAAAGTTTATATATTAGATATCACCTATATATGATGCACCGACATTTCCATTTGGTATACGTATCCGTGTCTAATACTTTAAGATACTTTACCAACACTTCTAAATGAAGTATCTGATATTTAAAGCAACAATACTTTTATAATGACAATAATTTTTAATTTTTTATGTTTACAACTTTGATATATATGATTTTAATTTGGATTCGCACAATAACAATCATATATTTATTATGTTCTCAAAAATTGTTATACACTTTTAAATGTGCATATATCACATATCATATCCTACTATTTTCAAAATAAATGTATCGACGTATCATATGCGTGTCGTATCTGATACACATATTGTATCTGTGTATAATCTTGTCGTTTTATAGATAAACATTTTAAAATTTAATGTCATATCTTATTAATACTTGTTTTTAGGTTTGTTCCTTAAAAAATTTAATTTTAATATATAGGTGGAATCAAAGCTGAAGGAAGAAACCGCATATCTTTGGAAGAAATTGGAAGAAGAGAGAGTTGCTAGAGTTAAAGCTGAAGAACATTATAAGTTAATTCAAATTCAATCAAATAACGAAATTGAGAGACTCAAAGCACAATTGAACAATAAACCACCTCGTGGTCTTCCTTTTCCTTTTAACATATTGCTTCCTTTTCCTTTGGGACCAAAGCCTCGACCTCCACCTCCTTGTGCCTTTCTTTGATTCTACTATCTTTAAACATTTCAATTGTCATTAAGTATTTGTATTGTATAATACTTCTATAAGTGTTACAAACATTATCAAAAGATTGCTTTGTAACTATTGTATTTGAATTAAAAAGTGGACAAATATACCTCTTGTCCTCCTTTTCCTTTTAACTTTCCCTGTTAACATGTTGCTTCATTTTATTGTAGCATCTTCAAACATTTCTATTGTGATTAAGTATTTGTGTATACCTTTATAAATGTTACAGGTATGTACCAAAGATTGCTCTATAACTTAGTTGTATTTGAATTAAAAATACATGTTGAATTGTATTTTCTATACAAATCGATGAAATATTTTATATCATTTGAAATAATGTATTTAATTCTTTTTTTTCCTCCTTATGTTATATTGTAACAAAAAATATATTAATTTTTCCCTCACCTTTTTCTTTTTGTTTATGAAATTTGGTTTTTGAAAGATGTATTTTTTCTTATTAACCGGTCCAATTGAACACTTGAAAATTGAATTTGACTAGTACAACAATAGATGAGTTAATCTTGAATCCAATTTAACTAAGATATGACATTTTTCGCTCAAATAGTCCCTTTAGCATCACTTGAGTATACTCTTAACACTTAAGTATCATCTCAACACATGAGCTATGCTATTTATTATAAAACCTAACAAGTTTGAGAGCATCAATCACACTATCTCATCAAAACATATTGGTGCTTGAACATCGACACATTGATGCATGATCTTACATATTTCAGAATCTCATGCACCACCACCACATCTTAATGTTTTTGAATGATCTTTTCTCACTTGATACTTAATTACTCTAGAGGATAGATAATAGTTTCAATCTTTTTCAATCATGTCATAACTTGAGCATTCATCTTAATCTATGCTAACAAAAACTTGAATGCCACTTGAACATTCATGTTACCTTCAAAATTCATATTTTGAACTTTTCATAATTATAAAAAAAAAAAAATGTGTAACCATACTTCTATAACAATAATATATCCCCTTTAAAAACAAAATCTCAAAGAAAATATAATTTTAAAAAGATATAATTTTTTATGAAAAACGTTTATATATATAAATATTATCTTTTTGAAATTTATATGTAAAAACTTCACGTCTTAGAAAAATATATCTTACTCATATTATACACATATTTAAAAATGTTAGATAAATCTAAAATACACTAACATTATATATAAAGACTAGTACTCAATCATAAACTTAATTAATTGACTCAAATACACTAATGTACATTTTAATTATTTTAACTGAACGAAATATTTGTCCTAATGATTTTATTTGTTTTTTTAAAATATGAAAAAGAGTTTTCATTATTTCAAGTTATAGAAAGTGTGAAAAATTTATCTTTAAAGTCTATGAAATAATATTTTTCAATGATTATTTTTCTTATGTAAAAATATAGCTTACATGATATGGAAAAAATAACACTACTTTACTAGTGACTTGTACTTAATAGACTATGTTATTCATTTATCTTGTATTGATATTTGATTTTAATAATGATATTATCAAACTTTAATCTTTATAAAAGAAATTAACTTTATATTCTCAAATTTTAGTAGTTATAGTTTTGCCAATGTACAATCTTGTTCCTTACAAAAAAAGAAGAAGCAGCATTTAGTCCTAAAAGTCCAAAATTTATAAGAATTTATTTAATTATTAAAATCAATGTTAACATAATTTATATAATAATAATAATAATAATAATAATAATATTAAAGTCTATAATTAAACGTTATCATTCATCAACCTGAACACATAAAAACATTTTTTATGAAAAAATTGAAAACATCTTAACATAGGTACTGCAATGCTCTTCCAATCTATGCATGGCCTTGTCGTGTTTAAAATGACGCATCTATCCTTTCCAACCTGTTGAATTTCCATTCCTCTATCACGTGTCACGTAACCGCTCTCTTGACGTGGCAAGATCATAGCGATACATGCAAGCGCAAATCTTCAGTGACCTTCGTGTAAATAAACAGAAACACAAGGGCACGCTTGGTACACCAAAAATTCGGAATTCGTTGCCGAATCAAAACCTGAGTCGCCAGCGTGACACACTCACGGTTTTCTGAAACACCACTTATATCACGCCTTCTGCATTGCAATGCATCTTTTCATTTCCTCATTTTCAAAATCTCTCACCAGAGAAACCTCTCACCAGAGTAACCTCTCACCAGAGTCTAGGGTTTGATAGTTTCGGCGAGAATGGGGAGGGAGAGAAGAGAGAACCATCCCGATGAAGAACAAGGTGAAAATCAATAACAACACCTGTTAACTCTCTTCTTTTCGTATTTTATTTCACTTATTTCACTCACATTCTCTTCTTTTATTCATTTGCATGTTCTTGTCTCGGTTGTGGTTCTTCGGTTCTTCTTCCTGATTTCTGTTTTCCAGAGAAAATCCGAATGAAAGGAAAGAGTTCAGAACCTGATCCTGATTACGAAGGAGACGGTAAGAACTGTTTATGAACATTGCAAAACTCAATCATCTTATTCCTTATTAGTTGCTCTCTTTGTTGTTTATGTCTCTCACAAACAAAAAAAGTGTAGTAAGATAGCAGTGAACAGTGTAGTGAGTAGTTTCTGTTATATTTGGCAATATTGATGATGGTGGATGTTTTTTTTCGAAAAATATCTGCATTAGATAATTTAATGTCAAATCTATTTAAAAAATATAACAATATATTTATGGAGTTTAATGATGCAATTTAATGGAAAAATATCTTACTATACTTCTCTAGTTGTTTATAAAAGGGATAATTTAGAAAAACTTTGATGCTTTCTTGTGTAGTGTATTTTATAGTTTATATATGAAACATCAATTTTTTTAATATCTTTATTAAGTACTATGAATAATATATGTGTGTATATTAATAAATAATAAAAAATTAGAAGTCATTAATTAAGATAAACTTAGTACATTAGTAATATTATTTTAAAAATTTACCAAAAATCAACTAACTTTGTTTATTAATCTGCTTGATTATTATGTTAATTGGAAAGAGTAAATTTTTTACTTACTAGAGTAGAATTTATATTCTTTCAAAAAAAATTTAGGGATTTAATTGGTGATTGTCCTAGAATGAGAGTGTAAAAAAAGTTAATGACTGTGATTTTTTTTGTGTGTGTTAAATATATGAAATATTTTAGCAAGTTGTTAAACTAAACTCTTAAATGCGGTAATATCAATGATAAAGAATGTTATAGCTGGAATTTCCTAGATAACTACAACTTTAAGTTGCTAAGAGTTATATATAACCTATGAATTCTTAACATTTATCATACATTTCATATTTTGCACTTCAACCTAAAAATTTAATAAGAATTGGAGTCTCATGAATCACAATAACACAACAATAGTTGTTTTGAATTTTTAAGAATTTCAATATAGTTATGAAAACATCCCCCTCTTAAGAATATAGTTCCTCCAATCTAGACTGAGTTCTTAAGAACCAAGATAGAGATTTTATTCTATGTTATCCTTAGGATAGTTTTGAAAAGAAAGGGTCATAATATAATTTTTAATGTAGTACTTTATTCATCTTTTACATTTTTTAATTTAATATAGGAATATCCTGATATGGATTTTGGATGAAATGCCCATCTCAGTTATCACCTCTGGTGATCTTCGTGTTAGATATTTTTTTTTCTTTCTTGTCCTTTTTGTTCCTTATTTATAAAAATTACGTATCCTTTGTTAGAAAACATAAGTATTTTAAAATAATTACTTATTTAAGAAGTAAATTAAATTTATTTATTAAAAAGAAAGAAAGACTTTATCTTTACAGTAAAAAAATTAAAAAATACATAAATATAAATTATATTTTTTAAATTAATACTTATTTTTGAAAAACTAAACGCAAATAAGGTAGTCCATTGTATAAAAAGACATGAACGTGAATGAAAAATAAAACAACTTCAACGTCCCAAAAAAATATATAATATTAAATTATTTTCGAAAAACCCACTGTTCGGTCTAATTTCTTCTATGATCAGAGTCTTTATCCTTATTGTATTCATACATCGGATGTAATGCATAACTTTTACGCTTTGAATAAGTAAAAAGAAAATGTGTAAACTATCAAATAATTTTTAAATAGAATTAAGTATGGTTTTAATTCTTGAATTTTAACGGAAGATTAGAAATTGTCATGATTTTAATATTTTAATGTATTTTAATTTCCAAACTTTAAAATAGAAGGAATATAATTTTGTTAATCCAATTTAAATTTTTAAATTTTTAAATTAAATGAATTTAATCATTTTAATCTAATTTTTTTTTGTCAAATTTAATAATTAAAAATATATTTAACTCATTTAAAATATATTATCGGAATGAACTCTTGAAAAAAATCCTTTAGGACAAAAGTTTACGATGATATTCATACCAATCAAACTCACTATATTAGCATTGTAATTGTTTATTATATTTAATTAATTTAATTCTATAATATACTTATTCAAATCTTCGGTAGAACTAGGCATTGTCTGTCTTGTTGTGTTTTTCATGGGAATTCAAACAAGATATATACAAGAGCATGTACCCTTTTGTTTCGTTGCTCCATTTCGCGAAAAATTCATAACCATTTTTTTTTTTCACTTTTAGGTTTTGTTAAATTCTGCAAACTATATTTGTTGTTCATTTTTTAGCTTTATCATATTGCCATCATCATGTTGAATCTTTCATGGTTGCTTGAAGACTTATACTTATACATTGGTGCCAGACATACATTATCATTGATGATAGTGGTCTTTTGAATGAACAAATTGTGATTTATTGTTTACTGGCTTCACATGGAAAAGCAGAGGATGACTTGGATGTTTTTGATACTGATGGGTTTATTGTCGACGACCCCGAATATGAAGAAGATGGTGAAGAAGAAAGTCGAAAACAAGCACAAAAGAAGAAAAAGAGGTTGTATAATCCTGTTATGCAATTTCATACATCTGCATTGTTTATTCAACAGGGTCCTTTTGGTACCCATTTTCAGGAAATCCTTGGGAACCATTGTTCTTGATGACGAGGATCTTGAGTTAATTCGCGAGAACAGGCGCATCAATCAAGAAGCATTGGTTAGTTTCTGCCTCTACTCTACAGATAGTTCTTCTGTATGTTTATTTCTAAGCACCAGAGAGTCTTATTTTCGTCTTATAACATGCTTCTTCCATCTTCATTCGGTTTTCTAGAGAGATGGAAAATTGAAGAGGCTCAGAAAGGCTGGTGTAGACTCTGCACTGATGGAATACTCTTCTAATGACGGAGGTGAGCTGTATTTGCTTATGTTTTTATTATCTTCATTTTCTCTTTCGTTTGGGTACTAAAATGACGTATGATATCTTGCAGTGTGATCCGATAATCATCTAGTTTACTATTGTTTGTAATTGATTAAGAATTCCTTTATGTACAGGACCACTCTTTGATAATATTGCTGAAGATGACATGGCAGATTTCATAGTGGATGAAGAGGTTGTGATCCTCAAGAAGGCAGATTTTCTCAGGTATTTAGAGGTTAACAAATATGAAAACTTATGAAATTATATACCGGTAGTTTTTTCAATGGCTCGCTACTCTGATCTCATTACCTATGTCAGATAAGTTATTACCTCTTTAATATGTGATTTCTTTTGTTAACTTTTACTATAGACAACAAAAGTTGAAAGGCATAAAACCTTCACCTTCACTTTCAAAAGGAGCCAAACGTAGTTTTGGCAAGGAAGATCGGTTGGAAAAGCGCATTGAGAATGATCAAATTCAGTGTGTTGATCCTAACAAGTATAAATCGTTCATCCCTGCTGACTCGTATGTACCTGGAGAGGATCATGATATAGATATGCCTGAGAGGATGCAGGTCATAATTTCAAAATATTTGTTGATTACTAATTACTAATAAAAATTTCAATACAAGTATTTTTATTTGAAGTATAATCTGTTCCAATTCTTTACAGATGATTCAGGACATTGTAGGATCTCCAATTGACAGAATGAGTCTAGAAGAAGAAAGTTCTTGGATACTAGGTCAACTAGCATCTAACATAAATCCATTATTTAGTGAGGTTAACTCCTGCAGACTAGTCGATACAGCCAAAAGGGAAGATATTATTAGTTTCTTGGAATTACATCATAAAATGAAATATGATGTAAGGATTATATGATTTTACTTACATTTTTGGGTTATACAGCAATTAAGATTCCCTTTTAGATTTTCTTAAAATTGTCTTTTCTTTACTCTTTTAGATTCCTTTTATTGCGACGTACCGGAAGGAACAATGCCTTAGTCTTCTGGAAGATCCAAAATTGAATGATGAATCAGAAAATATATCACTGAAAATGCACAAGGTAATTTCAAATTTACTGTTTGTGTTGCATAGAAAGAAGGTAGATGGTTAAAATAGAAAATTTACTGAATGAAAGAAATTAATGCATTAGAACTTGATGGAATACAATAACAGTAGATGGAATACCTTCGTTCTTCGTGTAGATGCTCTGGATAATCCAAGAATTAGATAAAAAGTGGTGGCTTCTTCGGAAGCGGAAGAACCTGCTCATGGAATACTATAACAAACATTTTGAGGAAAAACATCAACTGTCTTTCCTTGTTGAAGAATCCAGTTTTCATGAGCAGATTTTTGATTCAATCATCAATATGCTCAAAAATGCTGAAACAGAGACTGAGATTGATGATATCGATAGGAGGTTTAATTTGCATTTCCCCCCAGTCGAGGAGTCTTTTGACTGCGGTTTTAGAAGGCCTATGACGAAATCATTGTATTACAATTGCAATAAGGCAGGTCTTGGGTCACTTTCAAGCAAATTTGGCGATCCTGAGAAATTCAGTTCTTTAGTTACTCTTTCTCAAGTGGTAAAACTTTGACTATGTTTTACATGTGCATGAATATTTTCTTAATTACATTTGCTTTTTTGGGTGACAATTGACTCGAGAAATTCTTGGACTCTAGGGAACAAACAAAGAAGAAGATTCAGAGGAATCTCCAGAGCAAATAGCTTCAATGTACAAGTGTGAAACCTTTCAAACTTCAGAAGCTGTACTTAAAGGGGCTAGGCACATGGTATACTGTTGAATTCATTAATCTGTCTTCATAACCCAATGTCTATTGATAAATTTACCTTACTAATGTACAATTTTCTTTTTCAGGCAGCAGTGATGCTAAGCAGTGAGATTCCTTTCAGGAAATATATCCGCACCATATTTATGGACAAGGCTTTAGTTTCAACTAACCCTACACTGGAAGGAAATATAGCTATAGACTCTTTCCATGAATTTGCTGGTGTTAAGTGGTTGCGGGACAAACCTCTCTCGAAGTTTGAGGATTACCAGTGGCTATTAATTCAGAAGGCTGAAGAAGAGAAGCTTCTTCAAGTTAAAATACATTTGCCTGATCATACCATAAATGAATTGACAATGACCTGTAATGATGCCTATCTCAAAGATAGTGAAGGAATATCTACTAGGCTTTGGAATGAACAGCGTAAATTAATCCTGCAGGATGTCATTTCCAATTTCCTTTTGCCTTCAATGGAGAAGGAAGCACGGGTTTTGTTAAATGCCAAGGCTAAAAACTGTGTATTAATGAAGTATGCAATGCAATTATGGAACAGGGTCTCCGTGGCACCGCATTTGAAAGATGTGAATGACACTGTACAGCAGAAGGGAGTAATGGCTTGTTGTTGGCGAAATGGAAAGCCAGGTACAACATTTGTCATGTTGGACTCTGGAGGAGAATTGGTTGATGTGATGCATGCTCGGTCGCTTACACTACGATCTCAACAAATCATTGACCAGCAGAGCAGGAAAAATGATCAACAGTGTATCCTTAGGTTCCTAACGACATATCAACCACAAGTTATCGTAATAGGAGCAGGTAATGCGTCCTGTTTGAGGTTGAGGGAGGACATTAACGAGGTAAGCTAAATCCTTAAGCAGACCTGGGTTCTTTGATGGGACCAATTATTCGATTATGCATTTTTAACCCTTCCTCCCACTTAAGACTGATCATGCATTTTAGTGGGAAGAAACTGTCTAGCATCTTTGAGTGATGTGAATGCATCTCAATTAAAGAAAATCGTATATATATTGGGCTGGAGTGAGACATCAAAGCTCAACAAAGCCTGACCGCTTTGTTGCTTTACATTTTTTAAGAAGGTTTGGGTTGCGAGGCAGAGATGCAAATGCCGCAGGATACTATTTTGGATTTTCTTCTGCTTTATTGTGTAAAAAAGAAGTAGCTAAAACCAAGTTATTTTCATAGTTTGGGATGAAATATTTAGCACTATGCCCTGGGGCACCATGTCAGAAACACTTTTTTCTGTACAGTTTGCTTTGTAATGTGAAACGTACGAATATACTATTCATTTTCAGGTAAAAATAATTAATTTTAAAAAGGATTTTTCACAATATGATCACATTAGTATGAAAATTAGATTGGTGCCTTGAATTTTTTCCATAGGTTTTCTCTGCCATTATGAATTGCGGTTCCTGTATTTCAAAACATTGTCTCTCAATTTTGCAACAACAACTTGGATTTATCAATTTTCCTTTGTATTGGATTTATCCATTTTCCTATTTATTTATTTATTTTATATTACTGTTACCAATATATCGCAACCGCTTCCTTGGCTTCTTTATCTTTAGTTCATGGTTTTGTTCCTTTTGTTAATAGACACCATGAGTTGAATGCATTATTTCTACTGTCAATCAGATTATTTCCATGATCTCAGAGCACAATGTTCAAAACTTCAGTCAAGGAATGAACGGACTACCTACAGTTGTATTAGGGGAGGAAGGCTTGCCTCGTCTTTACGAAGATTCAGAAATTTCCACGAGGCAGCTTCCTAGACAAGATGGTAATCCATAGGAGATTAAGAAGCTAAGAAAGCAGTTGCCATGCATTTTCTCTCTGCCTTTTATTTACTGACATTTTAATATACCATTTGACAATCTCGTTTTGAAAATTTGCAGGCATTGTCAGGAGAGCTGTGGCTCTTGGACGTTATCTTCTAAACCCACTGGCTATGGTGGCAACACTATGCGGAGAGGAAAATAAGATTGTCCATTGGAAGGTGACCCCCCTGGAGAAATTCCTAACAAGTGATGAGAAGTTGAAAATGATTGAATGGGTCATGACAGATGTTACAAATCAAGTAGGCATAGACATAAATTTGGCAGTCAGACATGACTGGCTGTTGGCCCCTTTGCAGTTTGTTTCTGGTCTTGGACCCAAGAAAGCCGATATTTTTTGTAGACAATTGCTTGGGGGTTCCGATGTGAGAAATAGAAGGGATTTTGCTAAATTTGGGCTGAACACAAACAAGGTTTTTTGCAATGCTGTTGGCTTTTTACGTGTTTCTTGCGATATAGCAGACAATACTCTTGACCGTACAAGAATTCATCCAGAGTCGTACAATCTTTCAGAGGATTTAGCAAGAGCTGTTTACAGGAAACTTGTTCAGGAAAATCCAGAAGCTGATGTTTCCGAAGTGAGTGCAATTGAATGCATTCAAAATGACCTAAACCTGCTAAAAGAATTTGATTTAAATGAATATGCTGATAGATTGGAAATAGAAAACGGTGAAAACAAAAGGGTTACCCTTTTTGACATAAAGATGGAATTACTCCATGGTTTTAAAGATCCTAGGAGGCCTTACACGGAACCAACTCAAGATGAAGAGTTTTGCATGATAACCGGAGAGACTGGGGATGTGCTAGTAGAAGGAAAAAGAGTTGAGGCAACAGTTCGTAAGGTGCTTCCTCGACAGGCATTTTGTGTCCTACACTCCGGAATGGCTGCAGTACTTTTTAAGGATGACTTTTCAGATGGAACTGAGAATATCTCTTTAACAGAAAATTTGCGTGAAGGTGTTGTGCTTGCATGCAAGATCAAATTAGTTGATAAGAGCAGATGCCAGGTACATCTGACTTGTAAGGTGAGTGAGTTGAAGAATGATGGCGACCAAAATTTCCATGACATGGATCCTTATTACCATCAAGGAAAGACCATTTCATTGAGTCAATTGGAGGGAACAGAAAAGATGGAGCTTGGAAATAAACATTTCTTGTCCAGGATGATTTCTCACCCTAATTTTCAAAATATAACTGGAGATCAAGCAAAACAGGTTAATTTATTTATTGTTTGATATTTGAGTTAATGTAATTTTCCAAACATTTTGTGCTGATGTCATTTCATATATTCTTTATTGAACAGTTCCTTGCAGATCAGGAAGTTGGGAAATATATCTTTCACCCAAGTTCAAGGGGTCTATATTATTTGACCCTCTCTCTTAAAATTTGTAATAGTGTTTATGTACACAAAGACATCGTGGAAGGTGGAAAGGGTAGTAAATTAAAAAACTTGGCAGAACTTGGAGAGACATTAAAAATAGGAGAGGAAACATTTGAGAACATAAATCAGGTCAGCATCCTTAACTCAGATTTCAGAAGTTTCAATTCAAATTTGGATTATCTGCTGATTTTTTCTTTGCTGTTTGTCTGCTGTGCCTTCAAAATACACGGATAACCACTAATTTTGAAATTTTAAAATATATTAAAAAGATTTTTAAGGAACCAATATAGTGTATTTTTAATTCTCAGTAGAAGACAACACCAAAAAATCAAGTAAAGAATTTGGACTCAATTCCTCCTTATACCATCCACGTGCTTATTGTTCCTCCTTGCTTTCAATCATACCAATTTATTACACACTTGAAATTTCTTTTATTTGTCCTGTAGCAATGAATCATGATATGAAAATCAAGGCTTCTGATTTTATGTCACTATTAGGCTCCTATTTTAAATTCAGTAAATTTATGCAAAAAAAATAAATGTCTATACGTTTAAGACATTAGCAGGCAATGCTAGATTATTTTTCTTAGTTAATTGTATATTGGTCCATGGATAATTACTCCGAAAAGCAATTTAATTTGAATTTGTTTATCTTGTGTTTGCGGCTGTCGTTTCTTGATGCTTTTGAGATTTACTTCTTTCCTTCAGCTAATTATTTCCTCTGTCGTGAAAATAGGTTATCGAACTATATGTCAATCCACTGGTAGTTCATCTGAAAGCTATGCTTAATTTCAGAAAATTTAAGAATGGTACAAAAGCTGAGGTTGATGAACAGTTAAAACAAGAGAAAGACGAATATCCAAACAGGATAGCATATGGTTTTGGCATTTCGTATGAACATCCTGGCACTTTCATCTTGTCTTACATTAGAAGTACAAATCCACATCATGAGTTTGTGGCTATCCATCCAAAAGGATTCAAGTTCAGGAAGCAAATTTTCGAAAATATTGAGCTGTTGGTGTCATATTTTCAAAATCATATCAATGATAATGTTGCGCTAGCAAAATCCAGCATAAAAGTTGGTTCAGTTAGTGATTCCTTGTCAGGAGGGTGGAGAAACAGCAATGTAGATCAACACACTGAATCAAATGGTATAAGTAGGACTCTTAAAGTTTTATATTTTGATGCTTTTAATTTATTTAACATATGTCCCTAGATGTTTTGAAATTTGGGGAAAGTGTGCATATTCGTTTTGGGAATGGAGTTAATTAATATTAACAACCTGAAATCTTGTATTTCATGATCTCCACCATCATTTTCATTCATACGCAAGCTTAGTTCAACCAATTGCTTCACATGCATCAGTCCCCATCTTTCTTATAAAGCAGTATGAAACTGTTGTTTTGAAGCCAATGATTATCTTGAACTTATGTTCCCTTCTCACTAACATAAACCTAGTCCTTTGGGAGTTCTTTGGAGACATTTGAGATATTTAATATCAAAACAAATTCTTATAAAAGACTAAAATATTAAGATACTAAGTTTCTGAGTCTTTCTCCTTGTAAGTTGTTGATCTTGCACATGTCTAACATCTTTCACAACTTTCCAATAAACTAGTATCGGGAACGGGAAATTTCTTAGTTTTTGTTTGACTTGATTAACTCGCATCTGCAGTTGATAAGTTTGAATAACGTGTAAAATGAATAAACTTCGACATGACTTTCTTTTTTGTTTTAGAAACATGAAACACATTTTATTTCTTCCAGAAGCGTTGTTCTCATGTGATCAACTTAAAATTTTATTTTTCTTGCAGTCTTCCTCCGAAAAGAATATCATGATCATGGATTATTTGTTCAAATTCCAATATAATAAAGCAATCATGTCGATAGCATCTGTCTGTACAAAAGATTGCATCATAAAGAGATAAAGAGAGAGAAAATGTTGTTGCAATATAACACAACCCTAGATACTATTGTCTAACATGCATGCTATCATTACGATTTTATGGTGTGACATTAATTCCTGGAAGAAATTTACTAATATCATTGAAGATTTTTTTATTCTTTCTCCTTTTTTTTTTCTAGTTTGTATATTTTGACCTGATTTGTTTGAATCTCTGCCTTCTTTAGCTTACAATGATCAACGGGGTGGTCGTGGTCCTCGACGTGGTCGTGGAGACCGTGGACGTGGATTTGGCCCTAGGTCTGGCTCTCGTGATGATAGTGCTGATGATTCCTTTGCAGCAGGCAATAGTTGGGAAGTGAGGGGTTCTGGTGAAGGCAATGGTGGGAGACAAGGTAGGGGTAGGGGTAGGGGAAGAGGAAGAGGAGGTAGAGGAAGCCAAGGTGATACAAATGATGGTGGTTTTGAACCTGGCCAGAATCAAGGAAGAGAGAGAGGAAGAGGGAGAGGACGGGGGAGAGGAAGGAGGGGAAGCCAAGGTAGTGATGACCAAGGACGTGGTGGTTGGGGTAGAAATAACCATGCAGATGGTGACTACAGTGATGCTTACAAGGGTGGTGGTGATTGGGGACAAGGTTCTGATCAAGGAAGAGGATGGAGTGGAAGCCAAGGCAATGGCCAAAGATCTAGTGATTGGGGACAAGGTTCTGATCAAGGAAGAGGATGGAGTGGAAGCCAAGGCAATGGCCAAGGATCTAGTGATTGGGGACAAGGTTCTGATCAAGGAAGAGGATGGAGTGGAAGCCAAGGCAATGGCCAAGGATCTAGTGATTGGGGACAAGGTTCTGATCAAGGAAGAGGATGGAGTGGAGGCCAAGGCAATGGCCAAGGATCTAGTGATTGTGGACAAGGTTCTGATCAAGGAAGAGGATGGAATGGAAGCCAAGGCAATGGCCAAGGATCTAGCGATTGGGGACAAGGTTCTGATCAAGGAAGAGGATGGAGAGGAAGCCAAGGCAATGGCCAAGGATCTAGTGATTGGGGACAAGGTCCTGATCAAGGAAGAGGATGGAGTGGAAGCCAAGCCAATGGCGAAGGATCTGGTGGTTGGGGTGGGAATAACTCTAATGAAGAGAGGTGAGTAAGCTTGTTTTGAAGTTCATTAGAATTGAGCTTGAACTCTGGAATATAACTGAATATGTGCTCAAATTAACCAAGTTACAAATGTACATTGAACTGTGTTAGTTTTATTGAACATTGTGAAAATTGATTTTGGTAACAGGAAGGAAGACAACAGAGATTTGGGACAAGGTAATGGTGGATCCGGAAGTGAGAACTTAGGGTGGGGGAAGAATGCAACTCCTTCTGGTGGTGGTGGTGGAGGTGGATGGGGAGGGTCAGCCGGTAAAAGTTGGTAAGAAATACTGACCCGAATAGTCGGTAATTTCCCATTCTAGAAATGAAGGATTTCTTGTTTAGACTACATTTTTTTATATTTGACCTTCTTGGTGGTTAAATTTCAGATGGGTAAAAGATCCAACCTGAACCAATCCATAACTGAATCAAGTCTGATTGGATTGATTTTTTACCTAAATTCGTAGTTGGTGTTAAGTTTTACCAATGGCTTCCGTTTCTGCAGCCACACAATTTCCTAGCACACCTTCCAAAGTTTCAAAATATTATTTTATTTTTCATAAAAGTAAATTTCGGGTTATATTTTTTAGAATTTTTTTGAACAAGTATTTTTGGAATTTTTAGAATAAGATTTCTAAAACAGAATTTCCGAAATGTGGAAAATGTAATTCGGAACAAACTTTCTTTTATAGAATTTTTGGAATAAACTCTCTGAATAGCATATAATGTATTTTAGAATGAGTTTTCTAGTATATAATACTTTTAAAAGCAAGTTTTCTTAAAAAGGCATTCGAAAAAGAGTTTTTCAAAATGTTAACGTGGACAAACCAAAAAAATTAGTCTATATTTTGTGTCAGACGGACAAATTCATCCTATTTTTTAGGTCAAATGCGGATGAAGGATCTCATTAAATATTTTGATTAATAAAAATTGATCTATATTATTTTTTGCCATAAATCAATTTTAAGAAATAAAAAAACCATTATTTACCAAATTCTTGAAACAATTTTTCAGAATAGGTCTTGTATATTCCGGAAAGTAAAATCTAATATTATAAATGTGGTTCTGGGAAATAACATTCGAGAGTAGTGAAATTTAAATCCGGTCAGCAAATTCCGGCACTATCGGAATGACCTCTCCAAAAAACACATTTATCTTTTGGCACTTTCGAATTTTCTTTTCTAAACACAACACAAGATCTATTCAGGAACTATATCTGGGATTATGTTTTTCAGAAACCTATTCAGCAGGAGTCTGTTTTTGAGTGACATCACCTTCACCATTCAACCTACCTTTGGACCACGAAAATCATAGCATGCCACAGTTTCGCATTCTCCTGGACCTTACTAGCAACTCACCAGACATTCACCAAGTTTCCGGAGTAAGCTCACCAAGCCAGTGTCTCCCCTGAATGAAACAACACAAAAGGATAAGAATGAAATTAAAAAAATTATGAGGTGCATGACGCAATTGCTAAAACCTTTTGAATTAGACATATCAGATAATAAATAATGGAATAAAAGCATTTTGAAATACATAAATGTATTCGAGAATATGGTCCAACATCACTATAGAATGTAAAAGATAAACAAGTTTTATCGTTTCTGTAAAATATAAGATAACCAAGTGTCTCTATTTTTTTTCATTATTTAAATGACAATTTTTTGAAATCATTAAAGCCTTCCAAATTACTTTTAAAATAGCTAATATTTACTGAAGTTACATTTTTTTATTTTTATTTCTTTATTTTCATTTTTTTACATTACTAATTTCTATTTATTTATATTTTTTATGAAAAGTATTTTCACCGGTAAATATTTATTTATACAATTAAAGGATAATTTCACAACGAAAACATTCTATTTTTATATTTATTTACTAATTTAATAACCTCTCCTTCGGATAGATGCTAAAATGTTAATAATTTTTATTTTAATAAAGAAGTTAGCATTTACTGAGAATTCCTAATTGATATACTTGGAAGTTTATATAATAAATCAGTATTCGACTTATTTAATAATAAATTTTAATTAAATTTTATCATAATTATTTATTTACAAAATTTATAAACCAACTATTATTTCTCATAATTCAAAGATAAAAAAACACAGTTATTAATATTTAAAATATTCATTAAACACATGATTATATATATCCATTATTTAGAAATGTGTTAATATAATAGTAAATGACATTTCATTTTCTTTATTTTATTTCAAACATATGTTAATAAAATAGTCAATCCATGCCTACCCTATATAGTGCCGTGCATAGGCATCACATGTTCATATTTTCACAATATTATGGAAAGTAGCTTCTTCTTCCATTCCACCTTCATAATTTCTTAATTTCAACCACTCTCCTCGTAAATGTTTTATATTTTGCACCCTACAATTTTGAATATAACATTTTTCCTTTTAGATTATACATTTTAAAATATAAAATAAATAATGTATTTTGGACCAATTCATAATATATTTATATTTTAGATTATATAATTTGATACATATTTTAGAATATAAAAAATTATATTTCAAATTGTATATATTAAAACAAAAAATATAGTTTGAATTATATAATTTATATTTTAGATTGACAATTCAAAATACAAAATTTACGAACACAAAGAAATTTTGTAAGTGCAAAATGAAGTTTGCCTTATGGAATTTTTTTTTCCTATATTTCATAATTAGGGTAATTATCATCATACAACTTTTTCTACTATTTTACTTTAGTATCATTTACTCCATTCATTATTTACCTTTGTTTACCTTATTAGATGCTAATTATTTTTCCTATTAACATCCAACAATCACCACAGAAGTAAAGAAAAAATTATCTCACCATAAAAAGGCAACAAAAATTACTTTTTAAAGTTCAAAAACCACAAAATTGGTTTTACTTGTATGGTTTCACATGAGGTGGGTGAAGTAAAGATTAAGAACACGGTATGAGAAGTCATGTTAACGCCACATTTTCAATATAATTTGTTGTCGGAAATAGTCCAAATGTGAGTCAAAGTCTCACATTGAATAAAATAGACAAAGTTAAACATTATATAAGAATAATGATCCATAACACACTATTATCTTAAGGTTTTGGAAATAAAAGTGGTATCAAATATCTTATATGTATAAAATTAATGTCATATAATCATATAAAACTACAATCTCTCTATGATTATGACTATAACCCATATGACATATATAAACCTAACATTTGTTTCATTTTGAAGATTCTTTAAGACTTCTATAATCAAGTCTCATATTTTAAGAATTTCAATAATTTTTTTATTGATTAAGTTTTCAATATTTCTCTTGAAGTCAACAGTGGCCACGCACTCCCACTATCCATTGACGTCATTGAGGTGCTGGATTTGGTCCCACATTCGAACTCATTATTGAAGACATGACAATTTTTTTATCAATTTTCATAACTTGGGGGAAAATGTTCTAAAACTATATTGAAACCAGAGAATCTTTATTTTCATTTTAATTAACTAAGCTATGGGATTTAACCCGTAAGCCGTGACGTTAGCAAAGAATTTTCATTTGGAATAATGTTTGTCTCATTCAGATTTTGGTTCAACCTTTCAACGTGTTCTTCTGTCGTGTATCATAGGACTTGTGTTGAACCTATCTTCATCACTCGCAAAGTCTAAAACATTATGTTATCTATAAAGTATCAAATAATGTTTGTCATGCAACAATAATGTCAAATGATACACTCCATTTATACCCTCTCACACCACCCCACAATTGTGCTCTCTCACTTCTTTTCAACCTTCACTTTTCTTTTTGTAACTGTCATTTGCCATTGTACTTTTGCTACTATTTAGTCCTTAAGAATCCAAATATGAGTTGAGAGTCTGAGTAGAGAAAGTTGAGTAGTATATAAGAAAAACAACATCCTCAAATATTATGTCCTAAAGTTTTATGCTGGAAGTAGTGTCAGGTATATTATACAGACAACTCATACATCAGAAGTGGTCAATTATCTGGTATATCTAGTTTCCAATTATAAAATTCCAATATTTTAAGTTTTTTCCCTGTCACAGTTTCTCAAACTTATGCCAGAGAATAATCTTGCTAGTGATATTGTAAACTGGGTCACACTCACACACTAATCCTGTTCACAGTACTGTGAATTGAGTCAGAAACTAACCTCACTTGCGGTACTGATAAGTTTCCTTGGTTTCAGTTTAAGTACAAAAATTTAAGACGGGTCTTCATGCAGCTGTAACACTAACATAGTTAAGTGTAGCTTTGGCTCATGTTGGTTTTATCGTGTGAACCGAAAAGGTGGGAGTCACACTCACATTCCTTGTGTTTGAAGTTTTTCCTCTATGGTTAAGTACAGAGTGGTGTTTCTTCTCATTTATTTTGCACACCCCAGTTTGTTTTTATTGTTCTAATGTGATTATATTTTGGTTTGAGTTGCAGCTACTCTTTTTTTGTATTGAGAAAAGAGATCTTGGAGCATTATTGGTGAAATCTGTGGAAGGTTTGTGTTGGATGAGTGAGCAAAAGATGGGGTTTGAACCATTGAATTGGTACTGCAAGCCAGCAGAAAACAGCATTTGGGATAAAGCAGTGGATAGTGCTTTTGGACCCTATACACCTTGTGCAATCAACACTCTTGTTATCTCCATTTCCAATTTGGTTCTTATAGGCCTGTGCTTGTATAGGATATGGCTTATCACTTGCAATGCAAAGGTGCAGAGGTTTTGTTTGAGATCAAATTACTATAATTATCTTCTGGGAATGTTGGCTGCTTATTGTGCTGCTCAACCTTTGTTGAGATTGTTAACTGGAAATTCAGCTTTCAACCTCAGTGGTGAAACCAGCTTCGCTCCTTTTGAGGTGGGTGTATCATGCATAGTTGGTTGCATACTACACTCCAATGAGATTGATTCCTTTGCTTGAATTCACAGTGTCTTCCATCACTCAAAGTTGATATTTGATGATGCCTTCAGTTTAACTATTGATACCTGGGAGTTTGTTAGATGCCATACTGCAACAAAAAATTGTACAATTTGGTTGGAATATGCAATTTTAACCGCTTCATGCTTTTATGGTTTTGCAGATAGCGGCACTGCTTGTTGAAACACTTACTTGGAGCTCAATGATAACTCTCATTCTCTTGGAAACAAAGGTTTATATCAGAAAATTTAGATGGTTGGTGCGTTGTGGAGTTATGTATGTTTTGGTGGGAGATATTGTAGTGCTTAACCTTCTTCTATCAGTGAAAGATTACTGCAGCAGGTTAGCTTTCAATTTTAAGCCTAATACCTTGTCTTTTCACTTCTATGACAAAAAATTCTTGATAGTATATGTGGCAAGATACTTAAGCTTTGATTTCATTTTTTCAGATCTGCTCTGTTTCTGTACATTAGCAGTGTCATCTGCCAGGTAAATTCCTCATTTCCTCCATTAATGAAGATCAAAGAAAGCAATCTCTATAATACTTGTAACTTGATTTCATTTCTAGACTGCAACATTAGGAAGTGTGTTGGTTTATTAAAGCTGGCTACCATGTTGATATTCATTGCATAATTTCTGATGTAGGTGTTGTTTGGTGCCTTACTTTTTGTTTACATTCCTAATTTGGTTCCTTATTCTGGTCATTCAACAATGCAAACTGATGCACCCGACCATGGTGAATATGAACCTCTTTGTGGAGAAGATCAAGTTTGCCCTGAGAGGCAAGCCAATGTGTTCTCTAGTGAGTAGCATTAGTAACTTCTTAGCTTTACAATTTGTTTTACTGACCACAATTTGTAGTGTATTTTTTGGTTGTTTTCCATTTTATGCAATTAAGTAGTCTCTATCCTTGTGAATCTATGCACTAACATGTTTTCTGCATTCTGTGTAGGAATATCTTTTGGATGGATAACTCCACTCATGAAGCAAGGCTACAGAAAACCCGTAACTGAAAAGGATGTTTGGAAGCTAGACAAATGGGATGAAACAGAGACATTAACTGAGAAGTTTGTATTGTTTTCTCCATGCGTACTCTATGGTTCTATGAAATTCTCACATCCTGTATACACAATTTACACTACTTTATTGTTAATACAGGTTCCAAAACTGTTGGATGTTAGAATTTCAAAGCTCTAACCCATGTCTTTTAAGAGCATTGAACAGTAGCCTGGGGAAAAGGTGCTTATTGGCAGATTTTTTATGATACTTTTTTGTCTTTTCCAATTTTGATTCTCTGCGAGGTTCTTTTGTGCTACTTTACTGTTGTGTCTTCGAAATACACCTATAGATACTGACTTTTTATGTTTTAAATTAAATTAAAAAATATTTTAATATATCGATATTAGTGTATTTTTAATGTTCAATAGAGGATCCTATTCAAAAAACCAGCATAGAATCTAGACTCACTTTACCTAGTTGTTTAGTCTTTGTTTGGATTCTACTAGATGAACTTAGTAATATTATTTTCTCATATTTTAATGTGATTTGGTTTCGATGTCTGGTTAGGTTTTGGATGGGAGGCTTCTTTAAGGTGAACATTTTGATCCTCAGTTGATGTTTAACTTGATTGCTTCAAAGCTCAAATGCATCAATAAACATTTTCTCATTGCACATTGCGAGGCTTATCTGTCCTATAATTTAAACATAAATGATATAAATTTATTTGATAACAAAATAAAAATTAGCTAAACTTAAGTTAGTTAGCTTACCATCTTAAAGAATTATCAAAAGCTGAAGCAGCTTGGTGAAGGCCTGGAAATAGAACTCTGAAACAGTCTTTCACGCAATATGAGGATATTCAATGTACATGGCAACATCCTGTTTTTGCATTTTCTAGTAACCAGTAATCTTATTAGAGCATCCTGTACAATTGTTTTCTTTGTTGTATATACAATTAGATTCTGTGTAGAGTCTGCAAAAAATTGTACATGAAAAGGCATATAATAACATTATTGAGCTTATAGCATTGACACATTTGGAACTTGAAATTTTTAATGGTCTTTGCAGATTGGTAATGATCTTTCTCAGTTTGTGGGACCTATTTTGCTGAATCACCTCTTAGATGTAAGTTTATTTCTCCTTAAAGCCAAATTGGGTTGATGTAAAAGGAAAATAAAGAGCACAGAGAAGCACAATCATACAGTAATAAACCCATCAACACATGCATACACCGAATAGACATGATAAATAAAAGAATGGACACAGAAAAATTAAAATTTGTCAGTTCACATGCCTACTTGTTTTGAGATCATATCATCCTTTACTACATAGAAAAATCTTAAGCACTAAAACATGAAGATTGAGTTCGATTTCAAACATGGATTACATTGTCTTGCAAATTTCCTTGTTCAGAGATATTTCATTGCAAATAAATATTTACTCCAATCTTGACCATTCATATATAAATAAAAGCTCAAGCTTGTTATTATCACAATCTCATCTTTTTAAATGATAATTTCGCTGTTATGTTTCTCATTTCATTTCTATAAGTATGTTTTTGGCTTGTTCCAGCTACATTATCATATTTTACTCTTATCATGAATGCAGTCAATGCAAAGAGGAGATCCATCCTGGATTGGTTATATCTACGCCTTCTCTATATTTGTTGGAGTGGTATGGCTTTATAGCTTAAAGAGTTTTGGTCCAATTTAGAACATGTTTTAAGGGTTTTACAGTATATGAACAGCATGAGTACATACTTTTCAAAGATCTTGGCCAAAACAGAGAAGCTTCGTTTAGTATTTGCTCTATAGCCTGCCTCAGAAAAATTAAATGGTGTACTATTTATTCAGACCAAAGGGAAATTACCCTTATCTTCTCATGCTAGTTTGCATTTTCATATACAAATAATTCATCCAAAATGAATATTTCCAATATAGCTTTTTTCTGCAGCCATAATTTTTTCCATGGCAAAAACTAGGATTAGAATTTCCCTGATATCTTTGATGCACGAAGAATGTTGGAGGAATATATTTGTTTTACTCACAAGGAGAAGAATTTGTTTTTAATGTCATAACTATTTTATACTCTTGATAGCATTTATGAACATGAAGAAAAGAACAACTAACTGGTGGTTCAACTCAACTCTTTCCAGACAGCTGGTGTTCTTTGTGAAGCACAGTATTTTCAGAATGTTATGCGTGTCGGTTTTCGGCTTAGATCAACTTTGGTATGATGTCTCTTTCTCTTTAGAACTCAGATACCCTATTCATCCAATCTAGACAGACTTCAATAAACTGGTTTATTCAAATTTATTTATTATTTTATTTATCAAAACAGTTTATATGATGTGACCTTGTCTAATTATAGGTGGCTGCTATATTTAGAAAATCCTTAAGGCTAACTAATGATGGTCGAAAGAAGTGCTCATCTGGGAAGCTTATGAATATGATAACAACAGATGCCAATGCATTGCAGGTTCTTTTTTTGCTTAGACAGAATATTCAAGTCAACTTATACGCTGAACATTTTTTGTGATTATGATTTGGAATGTAAAATGCTGTATGGTATGAACCTTATTGTGTTTTGTAATTTGTAGCAAATATGTCAACAACTTCATGGACTATGGTCAGCACCATTCCGTATCACTGTAGCTATGGTTCTCCTCTACCAGCAACTAGGGGTTGCTTCACTTATTGGATCACTAATGTTAGTCCTTATTATCCCACTGCAGGCAAGTTTTGTCTCTTCTTTTGTAGCATGCAGACATGTGTAGTATTATGGTTGTTGGAGATTTCATGTAGACTAGAGATATGCCTGAATTATATAACTGAAGACAACTTTTACCTTACAAGTTGATTTTGTAGGATGAGTTTAAGTTTAAACCCACATTCTAAGATGCTTTCAATTAATTTTAATATACAAGAGTAAATGTTTGAGAGGTTTGAATTTACTATAAGTTGAAACTGGTATATTTGGCTTCTAGTTCATTTTCCAGATGATAACTATTCTCCTTGTGTTATAGGTTTTGACTCAATGAATAAATAAATAAAGTTATTGTTATATATATGTTTGAGAGACTTGAATTTAGTATAAGTTGAAACTGGTATATTTGGTATCTTGTTCGTCTTCCCAATGATAATTATTCTCTTTATTTTATAGGTTTTGGTCTAATGAATAAATTAATAAATTTGTTGCTTTTTCGAGCAGACATTTGTTATTAGCAAGATGCGAAAATTGACAAAGGAAGGACTGCAACAGACAGACAAAAGGGTTGGTCTGATGAATGAAATTCTTGCTGCCATGGATACTGTAAAGTATGAACACTTTAAAAAATCACCACTTACAACATTCAAGCTTAGTTTGTGTTTTAACAGTTTCTGTGATATGCTGATATGATTCAGATGTTATGCATGGGAAACAAGCTTTCAGTCTAGAATTCTAAGCATACGAGATGACGAACTATCATGGTTCCGCAAAGCCCAACTGCTATATGCTGTATGAGCCTTGACACAATTCTAGAATTTTACTTTCCCATATTTTGTATTGAGAGTGCAGTATTCATTTACAATAATTGAAGTAACTATAAACTTTAAGTAAAAGTAGCCCAAGATTCATGGTTTTCAGGGTCAGTAAGTACATTCAAACTTAATATACAATACCTTATGAGTATAAAATTGTTTTCAAGGAAAAGATCATCTAGTATGATTTAAGAAACTGGTTTCTAAGATAAATGACGCTTCATTGTTATGCTTCTAGTTCTCGATCTCCTGTGGATAATTAATAGTATTCATATTATCAATGATATAGCTTTCCTGATAACTGTTTGTCTTCTGTTGCAGCTTAATTCTTTTATACTAAACAGCATCCCTGTTCTTGTGACGGTGACCACATTTGGAATTTTCACTTTACTGGGTGGAGAATTGACACCTGCAAGAGCATTTACCTCACTATCTCTGTTTGCAGTTTTGCGCTTTCCTTTAAATATGCTACCAAACTTACTCAGTCAGGTTGGCATAGTCCCTTGTCAGATTCAGTTAACACTTGCTTTAGTTGGCTATGTGTCAAGACATTGCTTACTGATTTTCTTTTCTTACAGGTAGCAAATGCAAATGTCTCGTTACAGCGTTTGGAGGAACTGTTCTTAGCTGAGGAACGAGATTTAAAACAAAATCCACCTATTGAACCTGGTCTTCCAGCCATCTCTATTGAGAATGGATACTTTTCGTGGGATCCTAAGGTCAAATTTCCAACTCACCTTGAATTTCTAACAAGAGTATTGTGATGCCATATCATGTTACAAGAAGCTATGATTAGGTTTTCCTTCTACCTTACACCCTCTATAAATAAGCATAATCTCAGTCAACTGGAATAAGAATATTAATATATTCCTGCTAAGATTTAGATGTAACCATGATGTTGCTTTTGATGAATGTGGACCTACAGTTTTCTTTTTCTTCAAATACATGTTATAATTTTGGTATTAATTAGTAATGCACACTTGACTTTATACATGAAAATTGTATTCATTTCACAGGAGGAGAAACCAACATTATCAAATATCAATGTGGAAATACCAGTAGGCAGCTTAGTTGCAATCATTGGTGGTACTGGAGAAGGCAAAACGTCTCTTATTTCAGCAATGATTGGAGAGTTACCACCTTTAGCCGATGGAAATGCTACAATCAGAGGCACTGTTGCTTATGTGCCTCAGATTTCATGGATTTACAATGCCACAGTGAGTTGAAGCTTGCTCACGTTTCATTTCTCCTTGTTAAACACATTTTTCATAAATGTATTTCATCATTTACCATATTCTGATTGCTTTCTTTTCTCAGGTTCGTGAAAACATACTATTTGGATCAAAATTTGAGCATGAACGATATCGGAAGGTCATTGATATCACTGCTTTACAGCATGATCTCAACTTACTACCTGTAAGATGATTTATAAAATGTCATCTTCTTTATTACTTCTCTAAACTAATGGGAACTTTCATTTTTTAATCATCACGTTTATGTCCTTTCAGGGACTTGATTTTACAGAGATTGGAGAAAGAGGAGTCAATATTAGTGGTGGACAAAAGCAAAGAGTTTCCATAGCTAGGGCTGTATACTCAAATTCAGATGTATATATATTTGATGATCCATTGAGTGCTCTTGATGCTCATATTGCTCAAGAGGTATCATTCTTATTTCTTATCATCCTTTAGAACACACGTCCTTGTTATAATACAGGGTACATTGGTTCAAATTCAAAAATTAGTTCCATCTTAACAATTATTATCGTTGACATTGATTAAAATCCAACTGAATTTTACTATCAAGATACTAATATAAGGAATGCCTCATGTACATTATTAGATTATTAGATTAGCCTTTCTTTTCTATAGTATATATAAATATTTGAATTTTAGAAATCCCCTTTAATGGTTGACCATTTAAAAGTTTGTAAATGGCTATGATCATACCTCACATAGTCTGATTTGCAGTTGCATTTTAGGTTTTCAGGAACTGTATAAAGGAAGGACTGCGAGGAAAAACCAGAGTTCTTGTCACCAATCAGCTACATTTTCTCCCTCAGGTGGATAAAATCATTCTGGTTAGTGAAGGCATGATTAAGGAGCAGGGAACATTTGAGGAGTTATCAAAAAGTGGGCCTCTATTTCAGAGACTAATGGAAAATGCTGGGAAAATGGAACAACAAGCAGATAATAATGGAGATAGTGAAAGTCATGACAAGGATACAAATTTACCCTTGAATAATGAAGCAATTGTTGAATTACCAAGTGATGTAAGCTATGAGAAGAAAGGAAAATTACGAAAATCAGTACTTGTTAAGAAAGAGGAAAGGGAAACAGGCGTGGTTAGTTGGAAAGTTATAATGAGGTAAGATTGCCGTGAAAGCTCAGAAAAAGACGAATCTATTTCCTTTGAGCTATTGTTATTATCTATGAACAACATGATGTTGATAGTGAAATGATCAGGACTAAAAAATGTTAGGAAATCTGAGTTTAAGTCCTATATTGAATAAAAATAAGAAAGTTGAGCAACATATATGGAAAAAGACACCCATAAATCCATTACCCTTTAAGATTTTGGGTTGGAAATGATTTTAGTCAATCCCTTATGTGCTTTTTCTATCCATTAAAATGACAAAATGTTGATTTTTGTCTTTTCTTTTCCTTTTAGCCTCACTGGAACTTCTTTGCTGCTTGAATGAAATTAGATGCTCTAGTTTGATTATGACCTGTGATTATACATCCAAATTTACAGGTACAAATCAGCACTGGGAGGACTGTGGGTAGTTTCCATACTCTTTGGATGTTACACATTAACAGAAGTTCTTCGAATTTCAAGTAGCACATGGTTAAGCGTGTGGACATCTCAAGATTCCACTGCAGATAATAATCCGGCATATTTTCTTTTGATCTATGCACTTTTCTCTTTTGGACAGGTGATTATTCAATGAGTCTCTTTTTTTCTGCTTGGTACTCAGCATATTTCACCTTACTCTTAAGGAATTTGCATTATTCAAGAAAATATTCATCATTCAACAAGCTATCTGACTTACCATATTGTAGCTTTCTGCTCATTTTTCAGTTTTAAGGAAAATGAAATGAACATTTCTTTTGCTGCATTCAGGTATCTGTGGCACTTGCCAACTCTTATTGGTTGATCGTTTCAAGTCTTCGTGCTGCCAAAAGATTGCACAATGCAATGCTGGATAAGATCCTCCGAGCTCCTATGGTATTCTTCCAAACTAATCCGGTTGGTCGGATAATTAATAGGTTTGCAAAAGATACGGGAGATATAGATACCAATGTTTTTAACTTGATGAACACGTTTCTGGGGCAAGTTTGGCAACTGCTTTCCACATTTGTTCTTATAGGCACTGTGAGCACCATTTCCCTGTGGGCCATAATGCCACTTCTGATCTTCTTTTATGCAGCTTATATATATTATCAGGTATGATCCATATCTTTTCCATAGTTCTAGACCTGTCTCATTGGAATGATTTACATGCCAAGTTAGTTTTATCTACTTTTGCAATTTGGATAACTTGAAATAAAGATGTTTCTTTTTTCTTGCTAGAGAGATAGATGAATAAAAACTAATAACTAAACAATGGAAAAGTACAAACACTACATGGGCATTATATATTTTTCAGAGAAATTTACATTGAAATTTAGGATTTTGTTTTGTCCAAAATCTAGGCTAGGGGCACTGCCATTGATTGGCTGATCAGGATAATCTAAAAACCCATTTGGTTAAAAGTTTAAGAACTATGTTGCAGTAGATACTACAAGGAAAATCTTTCACATATCTGGAGATTGAAGTCCTTCTACATCCACTGGAAACATTTTTCATGATCTATAGTTTACAGTCTCCAAACTTCATAACTGAATCACAGCAACATTATCTCAGCTAGATTCCTGGTCATAACGAAAGCCTGATTCAGGACCGTCCTGCTTCTTATTATTCTCATTCTGCAATATTGTTATTCTGATTTAAAGTTTCTTAAAGTTACTAATTTCTAAATGAATGAAAATTTATCAACATGGAGTGGAATAACAAGTTAGTGTAAAGAAAAGTACAAGTTACTAACAAAATGGTGTGCAAGTGAAGGTGGGACAAAAACACCCTTCTGGAAATTAAGACCAGTAGATTTTGTTATTTTGAATTGACACAATGTGGTCTTACTTTGAGTTATTGGTATTTTTCTACTAACATCTTGCCTGACAGAGCACGGCTCGAGAGGTAAAGCGCATGGATTCCATTACAAGATCTCCTGTTTATGCACATTTTGGTGAATCATTGAATGGTTTGTCAAGCATCCGTGCTTATAAAGCATATGACAGAATGGCACACATCAATGGAAAATTCATGGATAACAACATCAGATTCACTCTTGTGAACATAAGTTCAAACCGTTGGCTCACCATAAGGCTAGAAGCATTAGGAGGCCTCATGATTTGGCTGATAGCAACATCTGCAGTCATGCAGAATGCAAGAGCTTCAAACCAGGCTTTGTTTGCATCTACAATGGGTTTACTTCTCAGTTATACTTTAAACATAACAAATCTCTTAAGTGGTGTCCTTAGGCAAGCAAGTAGAGCTGAAAATAGTTTCAATGCTGTTGAGCGTGTTGACACATATATAAATTTGGAAACTGAGGCTGCAGGTGTAATTGAGACCAACCGTCCCCCACCCGGATGGCCAACCTCAGGATCAATTGAGTTTGAGGATGTTGTTCTGAGATACCGGCCTGAACTTCCTCCGGTGCTGCATGGATTGTCCTTCACGGTACCTCCAACTGAGAAGATAGGAGTAGTTGGAAGAACTGGTGCAGGAAAATCTAGCATGCTTAATGCATTATTTCGGATTGTGGAACTGACAAAAGGAAGAATCATCATTGATGGTTGTGATATTTCCACATTTGGACTAGCAGATCTACGAAAAGTTCTTACTATCATACCACAGTCTCCAGTTCTTTTCTCTGGTATGTCCATGAACATATAATTCTTGTTCTATCTCAGATATTGATAATCAAACATGAGTTTGATCTTATGATTGAAATCCATATGAAGGTATTACTATGCCAAGATGTCATGAGTGTTATACACTATCATCCAATCATGAATTAACATATTACTGGAGCAAAAAGACATTACAAGTGGTTCTGATAATCAAATTATCACAATAATGTGGCAATAAATGACTGGATGATATTGTAAAAAACTGCAAATAGAACAACATAAGCTTTGTTATTGATACCTTTATTTCTTTTCATAACCATGAAATAAGCCTGAAGATCAGGAATTGTTTGTTTTGAGAATATAGGGATTAAGACATTATTATTAATATTGTATAATTTTAAATTTTCATTTACTGGTGAATAAAAATTGATTGTTAGCTTCAGTGAAACTTCTCCTTCTAAGATTGTTGTTCCTTTCTCTAAGGGACTGTTCGTTTCAATCTTGATCCATTTAATGAGCACAATGATGCTGACCTTTGGGAGGCTTTAGAAAGGGCACATCTGAAGGACGTAATAAGAAGAAATCCATTTGGTCTTGATGCTCAGGTAGGTACCCAGATTGTTGTGGCATAATCTTCTCAATACCTTTATTTGATTGGTTTTTTCCTAGAGAGATTTTTTGAATTATCAACTACAAATATGAAATATGACAATGTAATCTTTTGCACTGAATGAAGGTTTCAGAGGGAGGAGACAATTTCAGTGTTGGACAGAGGCAACTGCTGAGTCTAGGTAGAGCATTGCTTCGAAGATCGAAGGTTCTTGTCCTGGATGAAGCTACTGCTGCTGTAGATGTTAGAACTGATGCCCTTATACAGAAAACTATCAGACAGGAGTTTCAGTCATGTACAATGCTCATCATTGCACATAGACTAAATACAATCATTGACTGCAATCGGATTCTGCTGCTTGATTCTGGCCGGGTAAGTCCATAGAATTACACACAGAACTAACATGGTTCAATTGAAATGTTAATGAACTTCAATCTACGTCTAATGCAACATTCACTGTAATTAGAGATTACTGAGAGACTACTGAGACTATCCACCACATATGCTAGATGTTGCATATCATCCACTGGATGGTCTCATACAGTAGACAGTCTAAGAACCTTTAACAAGATTTTGCTGAACCAATCTTCACATGTATGAATTGGATTAACTATATTTTTCCTCTCTATACCTGAATGTTGTCCTCAATGGCTACTGTTATAACAATGAGATTGGCATGGAGTTCTGATGAATTATAAGAACCAAATTGGAAATGATTGCATGGCGTAGGACTAGGGACCAAAATATACTACATTTAATCACTACACATGGCACCTATCTTCAATTTGGTGTCTATAGTCCTATACTTCACTGTATTACAAGTTACAGCCCCACCTTATAATGGACAGATCAAATTTCATACTAGAGACACTATACTAAAGTGAAAACTTTTTACTATTAGAACCAACTTGCAAATGAGTCTCTGAATTAAGAAATAAAGCTTACATATATAGGAAATGTATTTGAACTCAAGTGGGAAGACCTATTTTGTGAAAGTGAAAGGAATAAATATTGATCATTAGATCTTATCATGAATGGTTAAAATTAGAAAACCTAAGGCATGTCAGTTTTTCAAAGTCTTAGTCATCCATGTATGGTTGTACCACTCATATGTCATATTATGATAGGAGGAATTTTGTTTTTCCATTCTGATATTGTGTTCTGCATTTTGTTTTGTTGTATTGCCAGCTAGACATTTTGTTATCGTATTTTGTCACTACTGCAGTAATTCATCTACTACATAAACCTTGAATTGTAATGAACAAAGAGAAGAGAATTATCAGCTTCTTTGTTCATTTTGGAGGAATCCTTGACCTTGAATCCAAGGAATTTACTGTACTCATATCATATTTGCTCCTATCAGATTTGGGGGATTCTTTTTTCACATTCTTTAAGTCAATAAGATTATTCATCTTCCTCGATTCTTTCCAGGTTCTTGAATACAGTTCACCAGAGGAACTCCTACAAAATGAAGGAACTGCTTTCTACAAGATGGTTCAAAGTACTGGTGAAGCAAATGCTGAGTATCTATGTAGCCTAGTATTTGGAAGAACAGAGAACAATAATGAATATAACAAGGAGTTGGAAAACCATATGAGACAACTAGCTTCTACTCACTGGACTGCTGCTACCCAGTTTGCCATAGCTGCTACTCTTTCTTCATTACACCATCTGCTTCCAAAACCAAGTAGTGAAGACAATGAAGATATCCTTCATAAAACAAAGGATGCAGTTACAATACTTCAAGAGGTTCTGGTGGGAAAGCATGATGAAGCCATAGAAGAGACACTGCATAGATACCATATTCCTAAAGATAGATGGTGGTCTACTCTCTACAAAGTTATTGAAGGTAAATATTAGAATGATAAGATCAAATATGCATGATATGCCATTTCTCTTGCCAATTTTTAGTTGGGATCAATAGCTTATTAGTCTTGATTAGAATGATAAACTTCTTGCTAAGTTAAAATCAACTTATTCACTTTTACTTTTGTACAACCTTTCCATTTACTCTCACAAATCTCTCTCTGCATCAGTTAATTTTAACAAGTTTAAGAAGTTTGATTCGTTTTTGGTTTTTATTTTCTTCTCTTCTAAGTACTTAGTAAAAAGTTTGTACAAACAAGATCCTACTATTTAACAAAGAGATAATTGTTTTTTCACACACAAGTAAAAGTATTTGTTAGTACCACAATTTTTCCTTCAAACCAATACAAAATGATGTTGTAACCATAAAATACAATAACTGAAGTAATAGTAAGTAAAAAGTTTAACAGTAATGTGTCTGCAACTAATAGTCCTTTTACTATATTTTGAGATTATAGTTGAGTTTACTTGTTGATTTAATATAAATCACTGTTTTTCCCACAAAAATTGCTGATTCTATTTTCAATTTTTTTCACCAGGTCTTGCTATCTTGAAGAGGTTGCCTAAAGACAACATTCATCAAATACAACTTGATTTTGATGAAAGATCTTTTAATTAACTTCTTGAGAAGACTCTTTAGAATTGTTTTCCCTCTGTCACCAATTTCCTCTTTGTATTTTTTTAATATTTTCACTTTTTGTCTTTTTTTAATCCATAGAAATTGAAAAGTTAAAGGACTTTATATCAATCCACAATAGCTCAATTGAGCAAGAGTACTTTGTCATTTTCTCTTATGTTCATAGGTTTACCAAGTTATCCACATTCAATATAAATGATATTGTTTAGTTTTTGTGTTTTTAAGTTTGTGTTTAGAGATTAAAACATACTAAAAAAATGTCTGCTTAATATTAAAATAAGCACTGCATAAGTTTGGAGGAGATACTTAAATGAATTTGTTATAAAAAAATAATAATAATGTTTATTATAAATATGGATTTCCTAAAAATAGTTTTTTTCATTACATAAATAACTTTCTTTAATATTAAAATATCGTGTTTATTGATAAAAGAAGCTTTGAAAGTCTTTATGGTGTTAACCAACTAAAATAATTTTATTTGAGCTTCTTGTAACATTAGAAGCTCTGATGCTTTTGATAATTTGTTTCATAAACTCCATTATAAGCTCATCTAGCCATATTTATTCATTTTGATAAGATTTAATTAATAATTATCCTGACATAAAGCACAAATAAAAAGTAAATTGAATAATATTAGTCTTCCTCTTCTATATGCATGTTTTGTTTTATATTCACTCACTGGTATAATTACTGGAATAAGTCATTTGTACTAACACTAACGGATTACTGCTACAGTAGAAAAAGAAAACGAAATTATTACAGCATTTGAGAGAATTGATTTAAGAGAGAACAGTGAAATAGATGTCTCCAAATATTTAAAATAAAGCTAACAATTTATAATATTAGCTGAGTTTTCTTAGTATGAAGGAATGTCAGTAGAACATACATAATGTCAATAGAACATACATATATAATTAAAAATTCATCGGTACACTTGTTCATCCTTCGAGAAATATTTAAATCCAAATTTGGACTGAAAGACAACAACTTTTGGAACTTCAGTAATTAACCTGACAACTAAATATGAATGTCTCAAAACTGCACGGTTCCCGGAACCGATTTTCAAGAAAATTGCCATAGATGCTGAGGAGCATCCCTTCAAACAATCCAGTATTTCATCTCCTGGCTAGACTTTTTACTTTCTTCGCTTATTTAAAGAGGCTACCATTTTATGCAGCGTGGATATTTCAAAATCTTTTTGTGTCAGCTCTTTCTTCAATGATTCGATCTCCAATTCACTTTGCTTTAATCTTTGATTCAGTGCTTCAATCTCTTTTAAATGGGCATCCTCTTCAGTGTTTTGATCTATCTTTGCTTTCTTGGAAACATCAACTGCCTCATCCGTTTGTAAAGCCCTCTTATTAGATTCAGTCTGGTCATTGGGTTCATCACTTGCCATTTTCCGAACATATAGAGTGACAGGCATGACTTTACTTGACAGTAATGTTACAAGTTTCTGTGGACGCCCTTGATTATCCTAAGATAAAGTAATATACATAGTATGAAATAGATCAGCAATCTCAGAAAATAAATGTCTTTCAGTGACTGCAAAATTAGTTTATCATATATATATATATATATATGTACCTTTAACAGGATTCCTTGGACTTTCTCAAAGGCATCATCAGCCTCTTGTGTATTTTTAAAAACAGCTAAGGCAGAATAATGTCTTCCTGGACCTTTCCTGTTAGGCTGCAACAGATGCATCAGATCTCAAACACAAAATGTAACCCAGTAAAAGACCTCCAACAAGATTACCTTGAGACAAAACTAAATGTTTTCAAATTGAAGATATTCACACTATTTAAATAATTACAAATGAACCTATTCACTAGAACATTGAGATAGCCATGAGAGACACACTACCTGCAGTTCTGTTCTGAATTCTCCAGGAATAATGGTATGCAGTGCTTCAGTGTTTAAGGTATTTGGTATCATGTGAAGAAAAAGCTTTGCTGTCTCATTTTCTGGAACCTAAAACAATATGACAGTGATAGCATTCATCTTTAGTCGCCAATCAACATGATTACAACGACAAGAATGCTTAAGATGTATATGTCCGCTTACACGCTCTTGAGCCAGTGAAATTGGAAATTCCTTATCAACGCCATGTTTGATCTTTGCAAGAACCAGCTTCATAGCTGCACGTGCATCATCTAGACAATTATGTGGAACACCTTTTTCCCGAACAGCACAACCCAAAACAGCCTGTCACAACAATTGGTGATAAACTATAAATCAAAAATCAATATTTGCCATTTCTGCGTTTATTCTTCCATGTTGCTATAATTTTCTTGGGCAAGCCTGGATGATGAAAAAGATCTTAAATTTCAAGATATAAACTAGCACAAGTGCACAAGAAACTTTGCATCCAAAACAACATGATTCCTCCAAAAGAGTGACTATGTGACCCTTTCTCATAATGGAGATAACCTTAATTTTTGCATATAAAATATTTGCCACTTTGGTACCTGACACAAACCATTCAAAGAAGGTCTTCTGTGCATAGACCCATTCACGGATTGGAAGATATAGGAAGTGTCAATGACTCTGACATGATCAAGCTTCAGCACTGCAGACAACTTGTATTAGTAAATAAATTAGAAGCGCTAGTCCCTTAATATACTCAAAATCTAGCAGTAGGTTTAAAAACAGACCAAAGTAAACTAAAACGTTTATCAAACTTACCATGTAGATCATTATGCAAGCTGTGTCCCACTAATATTGTTCCTTTTGATAACAACTTCTTCAGGGATTTCTATGGAAGCGCAAGACATATCTTCATTAGGCACATGAAAGACTATACAATAAAAGAACAAAGAAACCCACAAAACACCTGTATATCAGCCAATGAGCAAGTCACTGCCTCTAGATCTTGAGAAGAGATACCAGTGATCTCTGTTCTGTAGTCCACAATTTTTTTGTTGGGTTTTACGAATTCATTCAGCTTGACCTGAAAAGTTCTGAAAATTATCTATCTATAATCCCGAAAAGGAGAATAATTTTAAAAACAATTATGTGAAACCATTTTTTGGGAGGCTATGCGAAACGAGGAGTGTACATAAATTACCTCTAAATTATGGTCCACCACACAGACTTTAACTACCGCTTCTGTCCCATCTTCACAAAGAACCATTTCACAATCAACAGCTAGCATTGTAGTAGACTTCAACACCTTGGGCTTGTTTTTAACATTTATAACTATCCACCCCTTCAAATCCACATCAAAAGCATAATATATGATATATCAGAATAACTATTGACCCCTTCAAATTCAGGTACAGATGATGTCAACAAACCTCATCAATTGATGGAAATGAATAGTCCAATGGATATAACGGATGCTGCAGAGTTATTTGAACTAGCCTCTGTGCAGCAAACATCAGACTGTTAGAAAATTATAGTATAACTTTTTTTTGTAAATACACATGTCAATGAAATCAACAACATTAATTAAGAAGAAAAAAAATGTGCATACCCATTATCAATTACACAACCCAGTAAGGAGAAAAAGGATAATTATCAGCAAAAGTAACATCAGAATATTTTATTTTGTTGAATCATAGAGATTCAAGCCACTATCAATTGCATTCTCTTCAATTTTAGACTTTAGTTCTACATTCAGATTTGCTAGAAGAAACAAGAAATATTCAACTTGGAAGCTGATATCAAATTGGCATGATGGTTTAAATAAAAAAGAGGAAAAGAATAATTCATAAAAGTATAAATTTAGAAATATGTAAAAATTAATTATAGAAATAGGGCAGAAGATACATGTGAATAGTACTTAAAACCAGTCCAGTCACTAAACCAGTGAAGTTATGGGTTTAAGGTTCAAAGGTTTAACGTGGAGTTCAACCAGTGTCAAACCAGATTCAATAAAATATTATCATTTTATTCTTTTAATATGATAGTACAATATACAAAGTAGTATTAATAAAAAAGATTATATATATATATATATATATATATATATATATTACAAAATAAAAATATAAACATCAATTAAATGCATCCTAAGTCATAGCATTAGAAGTTATATATGAAAGCAAGCAAGTATAATACATCGTGTATATATATACACATGTTCTTAGAACTAAAAAATAAAATCCATTAGTAACTACAACTCTCTACAACAGGAAAAACACGTTCTTAGAACCAACAACCTAAACCTCTCAACACACAAGTTTTCACAGTTTTTCAAGTTCATGGCCAGTTTGACCGACTATATCCCGGTTGGAATTTAAATCCATCAGTAACTCAAAAACCAACTACAGCAAAATTATAACTTAAAATAAATCAAGTTTTCATAAACAACCAGTCAAACCTCCCAACCCACTAGTTTTCCCAATTTTCCAGCTCATGCCCAGTTTGACCGGTTTTATCCCGGTTCAAATTTGAACTGCCTTTTAGGAAGACTTCAACCAAACACTAGTTTGGTTCCTGATTCAGTTTTGACAACATTGATTGGAACAATCTCAGATGAAATTGAATGATAATGTTGAATCACTCAAAGAAATAACAAGGATAGGTAGAAAGCCCAAAACACATGCGGTGAGTATGACTTTTACGGAAAGGAAACTCAGTATTTAATAGAAATCTTACAAATGAAAACAAAACTTCATAACTCAAGCAAAATAACATTATTACTTACAACTATAATCCAAGAAAGAAAGTTTAATACAAATCTAAAACAAGATTTTAGCAGAACAACCACCATTAAAACGAACCTGTTCCGGGGAATCGTGGGATTTATCTTTCATCCGCTCCAACAAGTATTGATTTGCATGATGTCGCATGATGTTATCAAAAAACTATACACAAGAAATAAATAAAACTCACATCTTTTGAGTCTATGTGTACATATTTGGTACTGAAAAGTTATTTACCTTCAAATGTTCGTCCTCCGAAAAAGACTTTAGAAATGTTGCCAATAACTCATGGGGTCGCTTTGATGGATCACTCAAATTGGCCCCAAACTTTTTGTCATGACTGTCCAAGAATTCTTTCCAGTCTCCTAGCTTACCCCTCAGGCCTCTCTTTTGTGCCAATTTTACAATATCAGCCAGCACCTACCCATATGGAAGCACTAGTTATATTGTTGGGACAAAGGAGAAAGAAGGAAAGGGAAACAAAAATACTACAAAAGACTGCATCACTATCACCAACAACCAAAGAAGTTGAAAATAATTTTGGCAAACGTACGAATCTAAAACTAAAATCCCTAATTCTATATGAACTGATTCACTAGGTTTATAGCAAATGTAGTTTTTCATCTATTAAATAAGTATTAAAGCATAACCATTTAGTCCAATGATTTCATCACCACAATAACTGTGACAGGAAACACACAACTAAAACCAAGAGTATATACAATACAAATCTTTCTGAGCTGCATTTTAGCAAAACTAAAAGTGTATACGACGACTCTTAAATCCCGTCATCATTTAACATACTCCGATGAAAACTTAGTATCTAGAAGTCACTTTGGGAATCAACTCATTTATGCCAAAACATTCAGCATAGTTTCCCGTAAAAATTTACCACCTAAAATATTCAATTGATTCCACAGCAGTACATTCAAAATACTAAAAGCATCTAAGGAAACTTAAAAGCGAAAAATGCACAAGTTGAATTAATTTTTTCAAAGGCGTTAGAAACAACACAGAACAAACATATTGAAAGCATTAACGAAGGAAGCTTACCTTCTTGTCTGCAGTGTCTATTTTTTCTTCCATATTGAGTTGCTGCGAAGCAGTGTCAAACTCTTTTCAAAACAACTTCCAAGAATATATAAAGCCTGTCTAGGTTTTTATATATGATTAGATTCTGTGTAGAGTTTCAAAAAATTTGTACATGAAAAAGCATATAATAACATTATTGAGCTTCTTTCGTTGCAATCCTCCCAGCGGTGAAAGAGAATAAGCTGACAGATCTCACGGCGGTGGCTTCTCTGTCAGCGGAGAAGCCAACAGAGCTCGCGGCTGTGCTTCTCTCGCGATGCAATCCCTCCCAACGGAAGGGAGAACAAGCGGACAGAATTCACGGCCGTGACGCCTCTTTCGGCAGTTCCTCTGTCAGCGGCGACGTCGTGGCGGTGGCGCCTCTTTCGGCGGCGGCGACTCACACAGTAGCAACGTTGGTGGTGGCCTTGTCACGTACGAGTTTCTTCGTGGTAGTGGGCTGACAATTGTAGTGATTTTTTTTTGTTATTAACCGTTAAAGCCCAATTATTAAAGCCCAATTATTAAAACTCTTACAGCACTCAAAAAATAAAACAAAGGGGTTTAGTTAGAAAAGCAATTGCACCAAAAAAAAAACAAAAAAAGTGACAACCTCTCTTCTACATCTAAAATACACAAATTTTCATTTTTTTCAGCTATTTAAGGATGTACTATATTATTCTAAATATTATGAAATTCAGTTATAAATTTTGAGTAGCATAAAATAATTTTGTGTATGAATATAAATTTTATAAATTTTGTAGGATTTTAGAATCGATATAAATGATATGTTTGATCACTTGTTTAGTTTTTTGTATTATTAAGTTTGTGTTAGAGATTAAAACATACTAAAAAAATGTCTGTTTAAATATTAAAATAAGCCGTGTATAAGTTTTAAGGAGATACTTAAATGAATTTGTTATAAAAAAAATTAATATTTATTATAAATATGGATTTCCTAAAATTAGTTTGTTTTTACATAAATAACTTTCTTTAATATTAAAATATTGTGTTTATTGATAAAAGAAGTTTTCGAGGTACAGATGAAAGTTGTAAGTCAAAACTATGAATGTAGAAAAAGTATAAAGAATCTTAAATTTTTTATATATTCTTTTAAGTTGATTTTTTTACCGTATAACTTATATATCTTTTAATTTCAATTAAGTTTAAATTTTAGTTTATATTAAATTATACACTTAAAATAAGAGCTATATCATTATATAAAAATATTTTTCATTGTCTACACATTTTATTTTTAATTTCACTTTTTAAATAACCTTTTTTATATTAAAATAATCATTTTATTATATGTACTCTTTAACTCTAAGAAAAGGTAAAATTGTGACGCATAAAACAAAAGATTTCCTTCCTCTCCTCTATAGTTGATAAAAATTGTTACCCACTCCCTTTCTTTCCACAATGAAACTCACACATCCTTGTTCCATCCATGAAAATAAATGCCCTTTTCTCTTCATTAAAATGTGTTTCTATTTATAAAATACACAAATTTTCATCCTTATAAGGAAATACAATATTTCATTATCATTTATTATTATTATCTAATAATATTATATAACAATATATTAACAATTTTTAATATCAAAAAATATCTTATAATATCTAATATTTTTTTCTAATTAAATAATTATTCATCAAATTTTATTATTTGAAAATAAATCCTTTAAATTATAATTAACTATTTTATTTTTTACTTCAAATATTTAACTACATTTTTATACTTTTTTATTATTAAAATTTCTACAATTTTCACATCATTTGACACCTACATGTCGGCTTTTCATCACTTAAGGTTATAGTATGTTTGTCCATTAGACTGGTACGTGAAATGAGTTCAAAAGATCGTGAGACAATTCGGTTCATATTCAGTGTGGATGTTGGAGCATTAACATTTTTCCAGTATGGGAAGATCAGGAAAAACGTATTGTGCCCACGGTAAATACTAAAAGTGAAGTGATGTAAGCATCTTTATATACGGAATATAATTGAATAATGACTAATTTTAATGATTAACTTAGATATCAATTTATAAACTAAAAGTTATTGGTAACTAAAATAGTTTATATGAATAAAAAATTAAAATTGGTTTCCATGTTCGTAACTAAATAATTTCAATTATGAATTTGTATTTAAATTGGTTCACTAACATCAGCAATCAAGATTTTGGTTACCAAATAAATTGTTCTCTAGTTAGAAAATTAGTCTCTAAATTGAACTTCAAACATATTTTTATCACTAAATTTGATCATCGTTTATGAATTTTCTTATAGAAATATATCAAAATTCACTTAAAAATATAACTATATAAAACCCACCCCTGATCCTGCGCGAAGTCTCGCCTAGGTGAGCTGAGGTCGCTTAAGCGAGAAGACGATCTCGTCTAAGCGAGCCAGCTTAGCCTGAGCGAGAGTTCGCCCAGTTTTTAATTTTTGCCACTGTTAGAGCCTCGCTCAGGCGAGACTGACTCGCCTAAGCGAGATAACCTATCGTTTGGGCTAGAGTGTCTAACTTGAGCGAGAGTCACTGCAGTGGGACGCTCTATTTTCTGTTATAAAGTATGATATTGTGTGTTTTAGGGTGGTTTTGTGCAATTAGTATCTCATATGCCTGGAATGTCATTATTAACATGTTGTGTGATGGAATTGGATGAGTATGTATCATGAGGAAATGTGTTTGGAATGGAATTTCAAGGGAAATTCATGTGGAATTGTTAGTGTGTGTGTGTCTGTGTGTAATGACGTGTGAAATCCATATTGGTTGGTATCTTGAAACTCCAATAATCATTCACGCTCAGATAGAGCATAATGGATTATGTTGTAAGGAGTAGCAGGAGGTCCTAGTCTTTGGACTTGATCAAGTCCTAGACACGAAGGGGACTTACCCTGGGAACGGTCGGGTGAAAACTCTTTGTGTCCAGACTCTGCAGAGTCTGGGAACCGTTGCAGGTGCAAGCCACCAAGAGCTCCAATGTCGCTTACACAATCCAGATATCAAGTCTAGAATTATGCAATTGAGCTGTGTGTTATGATTGATGTTTACATTGTGAATTGTATCATTCATTTTTCTCTCTCAATTCAGTTAGCTTACCCTTTTGTTTTTATGTTGCCTGTGTTTGTAATTTCTCTCCTTTGCAATGATCCCTACGGTTGGTGTGAGCAGAGCCGAGTCCAGATGATGATACCCCTCTGCTGAGTAGGAGATGATTCTTTGCTTGTGGACTGTGTTAGTTTTTGGACCAGATTCTGCTAAGTCTTGAGACTTGTAGTTTAGACCTCCTCCCTTTATTTTCTATACTTGTCAGGAGGGTTTTGTGTGGAAATTTTGGATGATTGTACTAGCTATATATATATATATATATATATATATATATATATATATATATATATATATATATACTTTTATGTATATCATTGTTATTCCTCTTATCTGCTGTGTTTGATCATGATATAATATTTTATTTGATAGCGTGAAAAACTATTAAATGGGATGTTACAATTTTAATATTTTATTTTGGTTAATAAAAGTAAAAAATTAATATATTTTAATTCAATTTATGAAAACTTTGTTAAATTTGTTAAAAAAAATAATTTTTCTCGTCGGACTTGCTCTTCGTTAAAGAGAGTACTCATGTACATGATTTAACTTTCTCCCTACAAAAAATTATTATAATGAATTTTCAATTGAATTAATAAATAAATCTTCATCTTCACTCTTATTATATTATAAGAAACTTCAACTTTAAATCAAATACAAAAAGATCATGGAAGTTAATGCATATAAGAAGAAAAAAACATGAAAATAAAAGTAATTAATTATTATAATATTGAAACTTTTGTATTGAGATTATTTGGTATTTAAACCTTTTTTTTTAATTCTCATTTACGCTTGCAATTTTTTTATTGTTTTCTGAGATTCTGTTAAATTCCTTCTTATAATCTTGGGGAAAAAACTTTTCATCTTTAAAAGTTTCTTACAATATAAATTTCTTAAAATTCAACTTTTAAATTTTAGTTATAATATTATAGATCATTAAATCATGTCATCATTTTCTTAATTATGTAGGAATGTTTTATGCAAAATAATCTAATAAACTTCTGTTCAAATAAAAAAAATCATTAAATTATTAAACAGCACTTAATGCATCTCAGTTCTGTATGATTAAAAACTTGGAGTTAAACGACGCAGTATTGTTAGGGTTTTTAATTTCTGGCGATGAAGCTGGTGGTGATATGAGGATAGGAACAAGATGAAATCATGCACTCTTTCTCCTCTGTTTTTTCGGATTGCAAGGTAAATTTCTTGTCCATTTTTTTTTTCTAATTGCTGTCACATGTTGTGTCTTAAAGTCAAAATATCTGCTTTTTCATCTAGCTAAAGACACTCTTTTAGCACAAAGATAATAAATTTTTGTTAGCTTTAAATACTGTGACTTTTCCAAGTCGCAAATTGATTACTTTCTCCTTTATTCATGTATCTATTTTACTTTTTTTTATGTTGTTTTTCTTTTCTTCTCTTTTTTGTTGTTTCTTTCTGTCTGTGTTGCTTTTTGTGTAGTTATGGGTGGTTGATATCTGTTCTCCTAGCTCGAAATTTTCATATCTTTTGGATTTATTTGGCTTTGATGATTCATTTTTTTTAATGGTTTCCGTAGTTGTCTATGTTCCCACTTGAAATGTTCTTTGATATGTTGACAAATGAAAAAAAAAAAAGTCATGGGTGCTGGTAATATGTTTCGGAGAGGCTAGATTCTTGTTGTGTTTTTTACTTTCTATAACCTCTCTTCTCATGAGATAAGCATTGGTATGTGACTGCACACAATAACCATAGGCTCCAGTTCATCTTGATGTTTTATACGATGGACTGAATTTTGAATTCGAAGCTGGCAACAGTGGTTATTGTGCTTCCAACTAGTCATGTAATGGTTATGCTTGTGTGAAGGCAAGTATATATCTATAGTCTAGTCATGTAATGAACCGACCAATTGAAAAATTATGCTAATTGCCCAGAATCAGTCCAAAATGACTTTTGAAAAATGAGTGATCATGTCCAATTGATTAATGACTAGCAGTAGGAATGTAGGTTTAGTTCATTTCAGAGTTAAAGGAATAAGAGAAGTGGGCATCTTAGTGTGTTTATACCTAACTCATCCCTATATAATATGAGCATTGCACCCTACTTATATATTATAACCAGACCTTATTCCTAGTCAATGTGTGATCTCCTACCGCACTGATAGGAAAAAATGGATGTGGGTTAAACAGTTCATCTCCTTTTCCATTTCTAACCACTTTTGTGTGCGCAGAGGGCGTGCAATGGTAAATTTGTGTCTATCACCAGTGGATTATGCCATAGTGAGGAGCTTTTTTCATCAGGACTCATTAGTTTTATGTTAGAGACTGTGCATGTGTTCCTCTGTACTTTCTTGTGATGTGAGTGTGTTTTGTAAACTTTCGTTAATTTAAATACCTTTCTTTTGGTGAGCTATTTTGAATGTAGTTTACAGGAAACTATTTGTTATGTTTTATGTCAATTTGATGTCTTTTCTCGTGCTTGAAAAACGCATATGCACCCTTCTGGAATTTATGCCTGGTTTTTAGTTCTCTGTATCATCCTTATTAGAGGCTTAAATTATTCTGTTGGTTGAAGTGTGATTTGTGTTGTATTGGCATTGCAGTTTGTACATGAATATTTCCAGTTAAGTCTGCATTGTAAGCTTGGCCATGATACTACTATATTGGTGAAAGATTAGTGTGACCTGAGAATTTGAAGGCTACTGCTCCTGCAAGTATTTCACTGACAAATAAAAGAAGACTTCGTATAGATCATTTCATTTCACTGGTTTACATTATGTTTCCATCTCTGACATGCACTTGAGATTAAGACTGTGGTCATGCTGTCCCCAATTAAAGCTATTTTGTTGTAATGAGCACTGCTCTTTGCTGCGAGAGTGTGTATTTTCCAAACATGGAGGTCATGTCTGGATGAACACAGAGGATTACAAAATCTTACTGTAGTATTGAAACAGTTAAATGGCCATGTCAAAAATACCTAACATCAGACCTGGAGATTTAAGCTCTACAAAAGACATATTTGTTTCAGCTGTACGCTTTGCAGTGTCTATTGAGGGACCGTGTTTACCATTTGGAGATGAGCTACGAATCTCTGCTCAAGAACAAGTTGACTTTATGCTAGGAGAAGATGGAGATACTACAATGATCATCGCCGACGGCGAAGTACAATCCGCAGTAACAATGGGTGTGTACAATATCATTCATTCATTTGAAACGGATCTGCGTTCCTTGCTTTTGGACACTTCCCTTGAGCCTGAGGGGGTGTATGATAGGATAATGAAAAGGGTATCTGATCTTGAATGGATGTGTAATGTGCTCCCCAAGATGGATTTGATGAAGAATTTTGTTTCTAACTGGGCTGCAATCTCAAGTAAAATTTTGGTGATCATTGAAGACAGGAAACTTGACCATATCATGTGGGGGCTGAAAGTGAAACTGATAGAAGTAGCATGTAAAGTTTTGGAAGCAGTTGGTTATGGCAGTGTGATTCTTCCAGCTCCATGTCGAGTGCAATTGCTGAAGACCTGGTTTCCATATGTCCGGAAGATGAAGCCATTGCTGGATTCAAAAGCTGTTGAGGAGATTGGTTTTCCTTACAAGATGAGTGAAGATTTGTGCCAGGCCATTGAAGGAGCAATTGTGTCACTGATATTGACTTTGCCATCAAACGATCAAGCAGACATTTTGGCAGATTGGATCAGAAGTAGGGAAATTGGATACCCTGACTTGAGTGAAGCTTTTGAGGTCTGGTGTTACAGAACCAAATCTGCCAAAAGGAGATTAGTGGAAAGTTTAGATGGCCACAGTGATACTGCTGTTAGCCCTTGAGTTTGATTCTAAAATACTAACCTTTTGCCTTTCCTTTTTTCTATAAAAATATATAATTTTGGACAAATTTTGCTTCACCATTGTAAGATCACAATCTTTGATGTCCCATACTTAAATTTGCTTTATGTATCTGTATCTGATACTCATACTCTAGGAAGCATACATATATATAAAACTACGAGAAACATTAAACAGAGATATTGAAGCATTGCCTTTTGGAAAACCAAAGAGGGGAATTGTTCCAGTAATTAGAGATTAATAGGAAGTAATTTATGGTAACCATGTTTTATAGCTTTTTAATTTTGATAATGTTTGAAAATGTGATTTTAATTTGAATATGTACCCTTGATGTTATATATTTATTTTCTAAGAAATTTTATTTGTATCTTAGTTATTTTAAACACAATCCTTCTAAGCCTAGATTGTCGAATAGTAAAGATTACGTGTATTAAAATTTTCTTAATAGCTTATAGAAAAAAATTAAAAATAAACCTTTTGAAATGCTAATTATCTTGTTTATAAGTAAATTTGTAAATGCTAATTAACTTATTTACTTCAATACGAAAATGTTTCTTGCAATTCACTACCCTTTTCATAAGTTGTCATTGATGAGCCAAATTTAATATAATTTTTCAATGTAACTCAATTTTAAATTTAATTAAACTAGATTGATTTTCATTTCTTTTTATTTAGCAATTAAATTATAATTGAATTATGTTGAATTGGATCATCGGAACTTTAGAAGAAAAAAAATATCACCTTTAAAAAAATGCACTAAAATAAATATTTTCAATAGTTATTAACTGGTGACAATATTTATAACACATTTATAAATAATATTAATATGATAAAACATAAATTTATATTTAATAGCATTTTATCAGACAAAATTTATATCATATATTCATTATGCAGTTGAGTTATATTCATCATTTTTGAGATTCATGAACTGGTTATTTAACCAAATTATAGTTATTGCATTAGAAAAATCCAAGTTATCCCAATGATCCACTTGCACACCTACTTTGCAAATATTTTTAGTTTTTCTAAAACCAAACCAACATAAAATAACACATACACGAAAAAAGGTGCAAATTTGTGAGACACTGTCTTATATAACAAGCAAAAATTTCAATAATAGTGTATTTTAGAACAAAACAATTATTATGTGACAACGAATTTGAATGTTCTCCCCATAAGGTGGCAGAGAGAAGCTTCAAGCCCAAAGCAGTGTGATGACAAAAAATACAATGATAGCCAACGTAAGACAGAATCCCACTATAGCCATGAAAGCCTGGAAATGCCAAATCAAATAACTCAGAACAGATAACAAGAATGATAAAACAATTTAAAGAGAAAAAAAAGGTATAATTCAGTTCAAACTTACCTTCCCTTGTGATTGAAACTTAAACTTATCAGTAAACCAGGACAATCCTCTGTCAACAAAAGGTGCCAGTGCCAATGCTCTGCATAAGAAGCAACTCCAATGTTTGAAATGGCAGGAGACAGGAACATATCTGCATGCATAACACAACCAAGAAGGTGAAAAGGTTCATGTAGCTCACCCTCCTGCTCTTATAAGTTTAGTGACTTGACTACCAGCCCACACCATGGCCATCACTTTGAGAAATCTACACATCACTGTGAATTTGTTAAACCTCATATCAAGAAACCATAATGGACAGACCATACAAGAAATGACAGTAATATGTGCTTACCTTTGTACAGCTGCAGCATAACCCATCTTTGCAGGTGCTGGAGCAATGTAAAACCTAACAAACATAAAGCTTGTTTATTTCCTTGCCAAGAGAGCATAGAGAAGCAGGAAGATGTGAATAACTCTCCATACAAATTTATAGTTTCTTTGTTATATATACATTCTCCAAGAAAATACTATGCAAAACGCATGCTGAGAGGTCCAAATGTTCACATACCACACAATAAGAAATGTTGTGAGATAATATGCAGTGTTCAATAGTCCATAGGATAGGATTCCAGAAACTCCATATCTCCTCAGTTTCTTCAGGATCCTGCCATATTAAATAAGTATGGGTTACAATTATTGCAACACAAAGAATGCACCCAAAATGGGAGCATGATAAATATAACTTATATCATATTTTGCATGTATATTTGGCAAACATGAAGCATGAATGTGGAAAATGAAAATCTACACATATGAAAGTTGACCATTCTAATTTTTTTATTAACTAAAGCATAGTGACAGGCAAAGTCCTGTCACTTTTCTGTTTGGTTTCTTGATTTGAAAATATTGAAAAACTTATCAATCAATTACTTCTTTCCTCCACTTCTCTCACTTCTTTCCCCGTAGGATAATGCAATAACATGTGTTCAGTGCTTTGAACTAGACTGCATCAAATACTTGGATTTTGAATTTACAACATCTTAGTCAGGATAGTTAAGCATCAATTACTGTTCGTAAACTTCTTCAATCATAAAGATGCAAGAAGCAAAGCAGAAAATAATACATACACCAAGATGTCATCAGCTAAAACATATTTTCCAGTCTCTAACAATCGATGAAAAAATATTGCAGGGCAAGTTATACATACTCATTGCTTGTCATTGACTTTCCCTTCTTATTCTCTACGCTTTCTGATGAACCTGAAAATATCTTGCCATCGGTAATTATGATACTTAAAAATTCAATGTAAGAGCTAAACACAATTGACATCCATAATCTAATATAATGATCTAAATGACTACGTTTGCTTTATGAGCATAGTTTAACTCTTCTCTTTATTCCTGCGTACATTCAACCAGATAGGCAACAGAAACTTAATTCATATGCAATGAAAGTTTGGTCAAATAAATCTATCTTATTCAGACTTTTATTAAGAACAAAAAAACTTAATGTTGGGCCTTTGTCACAAAAACGTTGGACAATAAATTGTCTTAATCTGTAGGAGAACTGGTACATTACATATATATCAAAGGGTATTAGCCCGTGTACCAGCAGAAATCAACAGCATAGCCTGCTAAAAGCAGGTTGCAACTTCTACGTATTACTCAAAATTCAAAAGGTGAATTGCCAGTCTAAAAATTGAACCTCCAAAATGTGAGCATCCAATATCACCCTCCATTTAAAATACTGGTTAGAAACTTGGAACAATTTAAAAATGCAAATCCTAGTTTCTGGATAATTTTGGGAGTACAACATATATACCTTCATGGCTGTATGCATCTGATAGCTCTGGAGTCTGACCTTAAACCAATGATAGATAACACAACATCCAATTAGTAAAAAATAAGCACATAAAGGAAAAGAAACAGATAAATTGTAAAAGTAATGCGGAAGAAGTGTTAAGAAAAGGTGCAAAAAGAAGATTTCATGAAATATCACAAGAATTTAGTTGGAGTAAAATGTCAATCCAGTCTTCATAGAGGAAATGTAATTCAAGAGGGTGGCAATGATAGGAACCAGATAAAAAGGGTCCAGGTGCAAATAGAGGAAATGTACAGGTTGGCTACATAGAGGAGAATATGAGTGAAGGGAATACGAAGCAGTTTGTTCTTGGCATGGAATACGAAGAGGAATCCTTTGAAGGAGCCATAGGCTCTAGATTGGTTAGGACTTAGCTTTATGAGAATATTGATTTGTAATCCTTTATTTTAATAAACACAATTTCATTTATTAACCAATATAAATTCAGGATCCTAAGGACGGCCGAAGTTGATATTGTGCAACAAAAAACATATGCTGAGCTCCTAAAACAATACAATTGGATTTTCTTTATTTTTATTTTCATTTGGTTATTTGCATTGAAATCTATTTTAATCTAATTACTATCCAAAACCGTATAATAACCATTACATTCAAAGTGCAAGGGAAAACAACAGTAAACAAAACACAAATAGTTGTAACAAGCATCATCATTAAAGATATATCAGTCATATTTTATTTTTCCATTTGTGCAGGGTATACCTACACACTTAGGTATAAACAGATATTACTAAGAACACCAGAGGTTTCCACTCCTTGTCAAAGAATGTAGGTTTTTAGACCTAACTCAACTTTCAAAATCAACTAGTAAGGTGAGAGTTGCCTCCGCTTATATACTCCTTTTCAGATTTTATCCGACTTAAATAGTCTTTTTAGATTCTATCTCTACTCAACCTAAGACTTATGTTTTTCCTAATAACCTCCAAATGCATGATACTACTAAAACCACAATTTGAAACCTTGTCCAAATCATGATCCAACGTAATGGAGTATCAACAGTTAGTTTTGCATCAACTGCCATTACTTACTTTACCCTTCGAAACCCTTTTCCTACAAGGCTGTTTAAGGTTAACTTACGTCTCACAACATGGTGGTTCCAATTGGTTGGCAATAAAGAAGACATACATTGAATCAAAATACACAATAAAATCAACATAAAAAAATAAACAATAACAAGTTACATTACTTACACTGTCATTGCTGTAACTTGAACAAAGCCTTCTTCCATTGATGCTGAGGCACAAACGAGAATTGTTCTTCAATACAGGGAAGTACCATGGCATCAAAAGGGTGCCAACCCTTCTCCGCGGTAAGGCCTCAAAGGCAAACTAGAGACATACCCAGATAGCAGAAAATGAAAAAGATCACAACTTTGGAACGAAAAGTAAAAAAAGAGTGTGGAATGTGGCTGAAAATTGAGATGGCGGTACCTGATTAGAGCGAGGATGAGAAAAGAGTGTGGAAATGAAGTGTGGTTCATGTTTAACCGAAAGACACATTGATCGAAGATACCTCTTCTTCAGATTACACTGCCACCAATATTCACAAAAGGAATTGATTTGTCATGAGGAGAATAAAAGATAAAAAAGGTATTTTGAAACAATTTTACCAATAAACTTGTATACTTTTAGAATTTTATTTTAAACTTGTAAATCTTGTATAATTTTTATTGTTTAAAATTAAAAACTATACATAGCTGACAATTTTATCATGTGTTGAATTTTTAATAATGTCGTGACTTAAGGATAAAATACGTATTATATTTTGGCTTAATTTGAATATTAAACTTTTATAATTTTGTAAAGCTTACAACTTTAATAAATTTTACCACTGAATTTTTTATTTCGTAAATTTGTATCTGAAATTTTTATTTTATAAAGTTTACCACAAAATTCTCAATTTTATTATCTGAATTTTTAAAGTACATGTTTTTTTCTTCTTCTTTTTCTTAACTTAGTATTGATTTATTTACTAAACGTCTGACTATGTAACTAATAACCACTCCTTTTCGTGTTTCAATTTGAGTTTGAAATAAAAGAAAACAACCTTATTTCTTCTGGTAAATTTGGGAAAAAGAAATAAATATGAAAAATGAATATATAAAAATAATAATTTGATAATTTTACATTATCTCATATGATAATTTTCGTGTTATTTGGTTTATTGACCGATAAATATCTTTATTTTGTTTTTTATAATTATTAGATGGTAAAATATTTTTAAATGATTAATTACTTAGGATAAAACTATATTAAATATTCCAACTAATTTGTAGGCTAAAATAATTTTACAAAAGAAATTATATACTTTTATTTATGTAAGGACTTAGGAAATATTTTAATAATAATAATGGTTTTAAAGATGATAATAAATTATTTTATTCATAAAAATTCAATTATAAATAAATTTTTACATTATTTAAACTTTCTTTTATCAAATCAATATTTTCCTAAAAACCTTTTTCTATAATTTTTCTTTTTTTTCTCTATAACTTTCTTAGCTTATCTATCTTTTGTTTGACAAAGAGATTACAAATGGATTCTTTGAAGAGATTTATACTTATAACTTATCAGAATTTAAAACATAGCAAGTTCACTTTTTTCCTATTTTATGAGTTAGTTTAACATTTTTTAGATACACATTTTTTTAGATACACATGGTTTTAAAATTCATGCATGTGTCTAAAGTAATTCAAAGTGAATATCTATTTAGTTGTGATCGTTATGATATGTTTAGATCTGTGATATGATGTTTGTGTAGGTAGTTAGAACATTTCGTGAAGAACTTAACAGTGTTGGTGTAATATGAGTTATAAGTGTACCTTGTGAGGAATTTGTGGAGGATCCTCGTTTCAAATAAGGGAAGCTAGTGCTATTTTATATATGATCATGCTTTGATCTAATAAATTAAAATTTTAAAGTAGTAATGTGGTGGTATGATTGATTTTTCTTTAAGCTTAGTTGAAAATAGACTAAAATTATGTTATGTAATTATGTGTACTAGAGGGATTGAAATGGTGGTGTGATTGTATATTAAGTTGGATATTCTAATATGTGTAAGATTGATGATTTTGTATGATGTATGGATCTTTGTTGGTTGGCTTGTGAAATATTGAAATTTTGTATAAGTGATTGTATGATGAATGAATTTGTTTCATGGTGTATCAAATTGGTTAATTAATGCTTTATGAGCACAAAATGAGTCAAACTACACCTATTTTATTACAAGAAAAGAGTAAATTATATCATAAAGACTTAATTGCCCAATTTGATTCACATAGGTAACTTTTGAAATTTGCATTATCTTTGAGCAGAATCACCATAGAGGCATTTGGCACCAATGGAAATACAAATTCTAAAGAGCTATAGAGGTTAGGAGCATTGGGTGCCATATGTTGATCGGTATGCGCGAGCTGAAATTAAATCCTAGAGAGCTTCACTAGCCTAGACATTAGGCGCTAACTTACTAACGTTGAGTGTTGGCTTTTGCTATTAAGCACTAAGTGAAATATAACCCTTTGTTTTGTTTCCGTTGGGCGTACTTAGATGTTCCTTGGGTGGGTCTCCTTCAAGAATGACATGTTGTGTAGAGAATGGGTAGCACTGAGAGGAAACTAATAAAAGGTTTCATAAAAAACTTTTCTTGAATGGAGTGTGGTTTTAAAGATTATAATATAGTGAAATGGTGACAAGAAAATGGTTAAGTTTGAAATATGAATTATGGGTGGATGATAGGTTGGATTAGGATTCTTTATGATATAAATGGAATAGTTTGACCTATTTTACCTTATGTGTGAATGTGTTGCATGAATGTGGTTAATTCTAAGGAGAACGGCCACATTGTCTAATGTTAGGGTATGTATTGAGTAGGAGTTCCAATTGTGAAATCATCTTAACTCTATTAAACTCACAAACACATATAGAGAATGTAGTTTAGGTAGTGAGAGTTGAAGGAGGTTCCTAATCTGCAGGATTAATATGAAATAATGTCGTAACTTATATAATAGAAGGCGCTAATCCTGTCATGGAGAATCAATGGTCAAGAGGGATTAAGATTGTTAATTACAATTAGGTCGAGAGGGGCCAAGTCAGTTACTACAATTCTTTATGGTATTCCATGACATGTGCATAACTTCATGTATATTCCACTTAGTATATGTTTATCTAAAAAATTAAGTCTAGAACACGTTTGTGTTTTGTGAATGTTATGTGTATTTGACTCTTTGTATAGGTGGGTGCTTGAGCATATACAACTTGTTAAAATTTCACTAGTTTACACTTTTATATATTGTGTTGTAGTTTTCCACCTACGATGATCATATGTGATGTGTGAGCGCATGATGGTACATGTAGAAGAGATATGTAAAGGTGAAATTGACGAGTGCCTCTTTAGAGAATAGTTGTCACTTATGTATATAATTTTTTTATTGTATAGATCATTCTACTTTATGAAGTTTTTATATATTTTAAATGTTTAAAACTATGAATTCTCATAGAAAACTATAAATACATTTTATATACTTATATATTTATTTATCCTCACTATTAATTATGTAATAATTATGTAATGATATAATTACTAGATTAATTATGCTAATGTTGGTCGTTACCTTAATCTCCAAAATATTTTCATAATTTTAACTTTTATAAATTGTTTATTGTAATTATTTTTCATAGGCAACTAATTAATTAGTTATGAAATCCAATTTTTGAAATTTTGTATGAACTTTTATATTTAAACTAGCATATATTATATTAAAATCATTTAATTATAATTATTCAAAATCTTTCTAGCTACAAAAAAATATTTATCTATGTGTAATAATCTAAGGTTCTTCAATTGTATTACAAAATTATCTCAAAAATTTCTCTAATTACTATTAATAATCTATATTTATTTAATATTTAAAATCTATTTTAAATTTGTATATTTTTTCTCATTTTACTTTTCATATAACTTTTTTTTAATGTACTAATTATTTTAATTAAACATCAACTCAAATAAAATATCATTATTAAAAATATAAGTGTAATCAAGAACATCTCAAATAATATATTATGACATCGTATCATTCGACACATTTCAATTGAGACTAATAAGGATTTAGCATAGTTGACAAAGAGATTATGAAATAAAACAAATTAGTGAAACCTAAATATATTAAGATAGGTAAACTTAAACGGTAAAGACTCGGATAAAAGTCCATAAATCTATTATAAATAATATTGTTTACGGCATAATTATTATGTATTCAAGTTATTATTTATTATTTTCTCATGCACATATTTAACTTGAATGTATGATTTCTTTTGCAAGTAGACACTTATCTCTTAAGTTTGATGTTTGACAATATTCAACTAAAATTTTACATTAGTTTTACTTCTAATTGAATGTGAAAAAAAAAATACTATTGAGTCTAAAATAATAAAAAAAAATGACATTGTTTTGGCTTTTCAAACTTAATACACTATATAGAACATAAATCAACATCAAAATTAGTTTACGTATATACTTTTAATTTATCGAAATCTCAGGATAAAGTAAAAATAAAAGCATAAAATTTTAAAACAAAAAATAGCACATAATGATAGATTCTTATACATGAATAGTGAGAGTGACACAAATAAAAAAAAGATGAAATTAAACTGAAATATTTAAGTTATTAGCTACCTAATTTAAAAAAGTTATATTATCAATATTTAAAACTTCACTCGTGTAAAAGGGACCCCATTTTGTTGACCATTGGTGGTAGTGTTAAGTGCATTTGCATGGTAAAAATCGCCAAAAATTTATGATTTCAGCAAAGAATAATCATATCTTAATAATAATAATTTTTACCATTTACAAATTTTAGGTGAAGTTTATGACTGATTCAATAGTTTGAATTTATCTTTTTAATTTTAACTAGTATGAAATCCGTGCGTACACACGAGTCTTTTTTTTTTTCTGTGTTATTGTTATTGTGAGTATTTTGTTTAAATATTATATATTATATTAGTAAAAAAATTAAATAAAAGTATTGTTATTATTGGTACAATTTATGTAAATTTGTAAATATATCATTTAGATTTTGGTTAATTGCGACAATATGTTTCATTATATAATTATTCAAGACCATTGATTTGGTTCATTATATATTGATATAATCCATAGTTTACACAATACATAGTTTATAGTTATACTTAATTTATATTGAAATATTGAAATAATTACATTTGAGAATAAATTTGAAGGATGTCATTTTGGCGGTAAGGTATAGCAATCAGGTGTCTTGTGAACTTTTATCACGTACATATTGTGAACTTTTGTCTCGTGCCAAAAGTATTGTCCAGATATGAATAATCAACTTAAAGAAAAATGAAAAAATACAAACATATTGTGAGATGATATGATCCCTATTAAAAGTTAGAGTGTTGAAATTGATGTTAAAATTTTTAAACAAAAATACATGTAGATATTGTTATTAAGTAGACATTGAATTTATAATAAAAGTTAAACATAATACAACAAATATGAAAGTATTATAGTAATTAATTTTGTTTTTAATACTCAATAAATAATAATAGATAAAATAAAAAAATAAAAGTATATCTATAACAATATATAAACCCTCTTTTATGTCCACTTTTTATTATTCCAGTTTTACCCTTAATATTATTTTTAAAATTAAAACATTTTATATATAACAATATATAAAGAGGAGACTGATGCATATGCAGGAGTCGTGTTTTTTGTTTTGTTTTTTTTTTAATTTTTAAAATAGATTTCATTATTATTATATATTAATAAAAAATTAATTTAAATTTTATTTTTATAGGATTAATTGTATATAATTATTAATTCATTATTTTAGCATATAATTGATTTAATTAACTATAATAAATTTATTTTAGTGAAATTAATTAAAAGAAATAGTAGAAATAATAAGATTTGATAATAAATATTTTAATATGATATTAACAGTGCAGTGATGAATGTGGATTCTAGAATCTATTCATAACGCAAATAATAAGAAAAACAATTGATTATTTAAAAAAAATACTATTACGAAAAATTTAAAAATATCTTTATTGGAAGTTGTATTTTCATAAGTTTGAATATGCTCAAATCAAATCTAGTAATTTAGTAATACGAAGATATTTACATTGCTTCTTGAGCAGTCATAACTGTCACATTATATTGGAATGTGTTCATTTGCAATTCAATCAAAACAATTATAATATTGGAATATGAAACCATTTATGAGTCATTTATGTAAATCATTTAATAAATGTTTAGGTATAATTATTCGCAACGTACCCAGTTTCGTTCCAATGTGTCTAAATGGTACCCACTTTTAACTTTGCATCTATTTAGTACCCAAATTAGTTTATTTGCATCAATTTGGTCCCTTTTAGTTGACTCCGTTAAATGACTTAACGTCTGACCATGTTGACTACTTAAGTGGGAAAAAAAAAGATTACGTGGCATTATCAGGTGTGTGATGTGGAACAGTGGTTAGAAAAATGAAATTGAAAATTAAAAGGGGACGTGATTTGGGAACGAACCAGAAGAGTGTGTTCGAGTGAGAGGAAACGTGGTGAACTTAGGGTTGAAATCGAATTGGTTCCTTCGAGCGTTGCAGAGGAAATTGAAGCTGAAATTGACATCAAAGTGGGAAGTATTTTGGATTCCAGGTGCGCGAATCACGTTAATTTGTGTTTCATTGAATTAATTGTTTTTGGAATGGTGGGGTTTAGGGTTTGGTTTATTTAATTGTTTTATGCGGTGCTGTTTCAATTTTTTATTATCTGTTTGACGGTGGTTGTCCTTTTTTATGATTCCGTTGACGGTGGTGGTCCATGAAGTGTGTTTGTGGGCACGAGCAGTGGTCCCCCATTATGCTTTTGTCTATTTTC
>Ga0214544_1000194_pt1 | contig 96380 bp, 36 predicted proteins | sample CNSS3metaG_FD_160074 | JGI IMG/M metagenome (GOLD analysis project Ga0214544, IMG submission 160074) | Root nodule microbial communities from cowpea collected in UCLA plant growth center, Los Angeles, California, USA - CNSS3 | ecosystem: Host-associated > Plants > Roots > Nodule | place: USA...
GATCGAATGCAAATGAAACCACTGATCATTTGTAAAATTAATAAATATTTTGGTTATTATAAAATTTTAGTAATGTGTAATTTTTTAGCTTTTATATAATTATTTGAATTTTATTTAGTTGTTATTTTAATATTGAATATTTTGATAGTATCATGATTCCGTTTGTGTGATTTTTAAATTTTTTTTATAAAAAATATTTAATTGATATATGGAACAATAAAAAAATGGGTATGAGTATGGGTATAAAAAAATACCCGTTACCCGGTGGGGATGGGGATGGGTCAAAAGTTGTATACCCGTTGGGTTTGGGGATGGGGATGGGGATGGATTTTTATTATGGGGATGGGATCATGATACCCGTACCCGCCCCGTTGCCATCCCTACTTAGATCTAGGTATCGTAAACTCGTAAGTTTCCCCAGTTGAGAGGGGATTCCTCCACGAATACCATAACTGAAACTGAGATCAAGATACTCCAACTGTGAGAGATTTCCCAGAGCATAAGGAATACTCGCAGCAAATATTGAATTTGATAGATTGAGATATCTCAAGTTTTTGAAGGAACCCATGTGTTCTGATATCTGACTGTCACTGAAATCGCAGAAGGTTAATTCCAAATGTTGAATATTTAGCAATTCAATCAATGAAGTGAGGTTACATACACCGCTCAAACGTTGCAACTGAAGCATGTGTACATGACCTGTTTTATTGTCGCATTCTACGCCTCTCCATTTGCAGCAATCTCCATTATTCTCATCATTCCTCCATGTAGACAGTATGCCAAAGTCATCTCGGAGGCTTTGTTTGAAGCTGAGAAGTGCTCGTCTTTCCCTCGCTATGCATGTAACGTGTGAGTTCTGTGATTCAGAGATGAATCCAAGAATGGATACTTGGAAATGCAAAACCCACACTGATGTTGCAAACAAAACCCTGATGAAATAAGTGTCCATTGCAAAATTCCAGATATGAATTTTGAGAAACATCAATCACTCTTTCATTTGGATATCGCAGTATATATAATACATAAACGTTGAATTAAGAAACAATTTACTTGGAAATGTCAGTAGTTTTAACTTCCTTTTCAGAATCAAAGTAGAGAATTTGATGTTCGAGAATGAAATAAATCAGAATTGAATTTCTACGCAAACCACAGTCAACTTCACAGAAAGGGTTGCATCATGTAGAACCCATATATATGCAACAAGTCTTCTTAGCTTGGGTCTCATCAATTAATATCGATGAAATATTAGTTGAATTTTCAAATCTTCTGATCGTAAAATATGGGTTAGAAAATTAAACACCTCAATCACATCAATACATTATTAGTTGTGAAAAAACTGTCTTTACCACATTAATTTACCAAAGTAGGGTGGGATCAGTTGACTCTTATCTAATCGCCATCAACTTTAAATACAAAATGACAATCAATCCAAAGTAAATTCTTTAATCAGTGCTTTGATCACAAATTGTCACGTGTCAAGTATTCTTATTTTGATTCCATCATTTGATAACAAACATACCATAAACGTCATTGTCTATATAATATTTGATGTATATGTCCAATTTCAAAGAAAATAAAGAATGTCAAAGGGTGTAAGTTTAGCGGGTACGGTAATCCACGGCTACGGATACTATGAAATCCGTACCTGCCCCATTAACATGTGGGTATCAAAAATACTCGTACCCACGAGTACCGGATATCCATTTTTAATATCTATTTTTTACCCGTTGCAGGTTTTATCCGCGAATACCCGCGGGTATGAATTTTTTTGACATTTCTATACAAGTGCATGACAATCAGAGTTCATTATCGTCAATAATTTAAACTGTGTAAGCAAAAAATGACTAAATTGAATAAAATTGTCTAAAATGAAGATATATTTGAAGAAAAAACAAAAGTTGGACAAATTTGACAAAACTTGACGAAAATTGGAAATCATAAAGATATTATAACCTAAAATATTCTTTTGAGACCTTTTTTATCTCAACCATAATTTTATAATTAATTTAATAGAGATGTATTAATGCAAAGATATTTTTTTGAGGCTTTTTTTCTTAAAAATAATTTTATAAATTAATTACCCTTTTTCTTAAAGACGGGGTTAGATCCATTGGGATGGGAATTTCGAAAGTTATTTTTCCTTTTGTGATCAGGTTTGTTCTCGTACCTTTTTAAAGCAGGTTTGTCTTCTACCATGATGTGTGTAATGAGCTCTTGAAGCGTCATTTGCTTGTGTCTATGTTTCAGCTGTTGTTTATAGTTAGTCCAGGATGACGGTAATTTCTCGATCAAAAGTTCTGAAACAAACTCATCAGGCAGAAGTATGTTCTCTGCTTTGATATCTTCAAGTAACTTGTGATATTCGTTGATTTGAATCTTTATGTCTTTATCTTCGATCATCTCCCAATGGTAGTAATTCCCTATGACGAACCTTTGTCGGACGACGTCCTCAACAGTATATTTGAGAATCAACGTATCCCAAATTTCTTTTGCTTCCTTATATGAGCAATACACATCGAACAAATCATTAGACAAGGCGCTAAACAAGGTGTGTCAACATACCTTGTTTGCATAAGTCCAATCTTCAACTTGTTTGACACTGGATTCGTCAAGTTTTGAAGTTGAGAGAGCCATAGCTACTCCATACATGTCTAGAAGAGTAGACACACGTTCTTGCCAGCGTCAGAAGTTCTGCTCAGAGAATACCTCAATTTTTGATAAATCCGAAAATGGTTTCGCAAAGACGGTCGGAGTTCCGGAACTATTTTGATTCTCCAGCATAGTAGAGTTGTTGTTGTTGTCAGCCATAAGTCCTTAAGATTGTTGTAAATAACTGACAAATCACGAACACAAGGTACTTCTTGAGGTGTGTAAATTCACTACCCTTAAGGACTTATCCGCGGTGTGTTGCGCAAGCCCCCCAAGATACAACAGGAACTTCTCGGATCTTCCGAGGATCTCAGAACTTTTGAAAGAGTATTTAACCCAGATAAAAGAAGAAAGAAATATGAGAAAGAAAAGAGCTAGAAGAATGAAGGAAAAGATTGAGAGATGGTGTGTTTTAGAGAGCACCAAAACCACCTATTTATAGGTGTGAGTGATGAATGGTGAAGGGCTGAAATCCATAGTATTTATGGAAAAAAATTCAATGCATGGCAACGGTACAAATTTTCCTGCAACGTACACAATTGGCAGCCCAACTTTCAAGTTCAAGAATCAAAATGGATGCACCTCTATCATAAACTTGAAACTATAGCAGAGATAATTATGGCATGCAACGTTTAGAATCTCTCCAATAAACATATTATTTTACAACAAAGCTCACCAATCATTTGAAGCCGGTAGGAAGAGAAACCAACATCGGATGAATAGAAGCCCAGAGTTGTCAATGAAGAGAGAGAAGATAGCCACTCTGCATCATCAGTTGTAAGATCAAAATTGCCATCAAGTCTAAGAGAATTCAAGAGATGAAGATTTCCAAACTTGAAAGGCAGTGCTCCAGAAAGTTGATTTTGTGAAAGATCGAGATACCCCAAATGTGAAAGATTTCGAAGTTGAGAAGGAACTTCTCCATAGATTTCATCATTGTCACTTAGATCAAGATATCGCAGACTTGAAAGCTTCCCTAGTTGAGAAGGAATTGCACCATAAAGAGAATTTCCCGAAAGATCGAGATACCTCAAATGTAGCAAACTTCCAAGTTGAGAAGGAATGTCTCCGTACATACCATTATTCTCACTTAGATCAAGATATCGCAAACTTGAAAGCTTCCCTAGCTGGGAAGCAGTGGCAGGGGAGGGGCATAGCCCCAAATTTTGAAATTTTCTTTTATGATAGATATTTTAATTTTTTTATAATAGATATTATGTATTTTAATTTTTTATTATAAATATTAAATCAAATATTCTTTTCTTTTATAAAATTAATAATTAATGATAATAAATAATAAAATATAAAAACATACATGATAAAGAATAAAAAGATTTATCAAGATATTTTTATTATTTTTTTCCATTATAGTTTGAGTTTCTCACAAATTTTCTCATCTTTCATTCTTATCTGTTTTCGTTTTCTCTTGTATCTAAAAACAAAAAATATTTTATTTTTGTTTTTATTTCTCCTTTGTTCTCTTCTCACTACAAGAATGTAGGTTTTTTTCGTCGGCCAAAATCGGACGCCACTAGTGCAAAACCGACAAAAAAATGATGATCTCGTCGGTCCAGCGACGGCAAGATGGACCACGCCCTTTTGCTGGATGCAAAGCTCATTTGCGTCGGCCAAATGATGACGAACATTTGCTGCTTATTTATCGTCGGCTCAATCGACGAAAACACATAAAAAATATAATAATAAGTTCATATGCGTGGGTCAAGCCCACGAACACTTGAAAATTTTTCAAAATTTTGCGTGGGTTAAGCCCACGAATGATTCCCTATGCGTAGGCCAAGCCCACGAATGATTGAAATAAAATATCTAAAATAGAGGGCTTTGCGTGGGTTTAGCCGACGCAAACAATTTTCCTTATAATTGTTGGCGTGGGCTTAGCCCACGCAAATGTTTATTTCCAGGCACATCGCAAAATCTGCATCCAACAATACCAAAACCTGCATCCAGACACATTTCAAACAATAATTCAGGATATCATTTGATTCATTTAGAAGCGAAATTGCAAACACAAAATTAAGTAAATTGTGACTTTAATTAGATCAAATTACAGTCGCACAAAAATCTACAAGTCTAAAATCCACAGAAGACAGGTCCACCTAAAAAGCTTATTCTAAAAACCTAATTTGGATCTCATAACCAAAAAATTACTCAATCAATAGGAATTCAATCAACAATGTAGTGAAGTTCAATCAACAGGAGTACAATCACTAACCTGGATGCTTCAAAAATCTGTTGGGTTCGAACAAAAATCCCTAAACCGCGCTTACGAAAATCCCTAAATCTGCGAGGAAGCTTGTCGGCGCCCCTTTCTCACCCAAGCCTCCACGCTCGTCACGACATTCATCTTGCGAGAGCAGCTCGCAGTAGGTGGCGTCTTTGAAGAAGCTAGCCTCATTGGAGTATTGTTCTTGTCGCCCACTTGCCTCGATGGAGTTTCGCCACTCATGGAAGAAAACGCACGCCACAGAGAAGGAGGGAAATGTCGAGGCTGGCTCGAGGGAATGGGAAAGCGGAAGGGGGAAAAGTGAAATCTGAAGTTTTCTCCCTATACTTTAACCTAAAGTTTATTTTTTTTTTATCTCAGCGGTGTATGCGTGGGCCAGCCGACGCAAACAATTTAATTTGTTATGCGTGGGCCATCCGACGCAACTTATTGGTTGATTTGCGTCGGCCAAACCGACGAGAATCTAAAATTAATATTTTTTTTCATTTTTACGAATAGATAATTTTTGTTTCTAAATAACATTTTGGTTACCGTCGGTTTTGCGTGGGTCTGACCGTCGTATTTTGCGTCCTATACTGATCCGACGCCATAATTTGGACACTAAAACCCCGCATTCTTGTAGTGTCTATTCTTGAGGAAGAAAATAAGATAATTCTTTTGTCTCACTTGATCGTGAAATATTAGTTTAATAATTTATTTAATGAACATCTTTTATATTATTTTTTTTATTTTATGAACATAGAAGAAAAAGTATTGTACTATGTGTTTTTTATAATCAGATTTTAATTGTGGTTCCAATTGTTGCATATTTTTCCCGATCCAAGAAGGTACTGAACCAGTCAACAAATTCTTACTCACGTCTAATAAAGCTATGTTTGAACAGTTCTTCAATGTGAGTGATAGTTGTCCGTTAAAATTGTTGTTTCGTAGTACCAGAGCCCGCAAGTTAACAAGAGTACCCATTGACTGTGGAATCTTTCCAGATAATTTATTATTTCTGAGATCAAGAAATACTAATGAACTTAGACGTTCCCAACACTCAGGCAGTTGTCCCGTTATTTGATTATTTGACAGATCCAAAGTACGCATATTTTTTGTCACTATATTTCCACACAATAATGTATTTAAATCCGAAAACTTATTGTCCGACAGATCCAATGTGCCAGCATGTGACAAAAATGTAGGAATTACACCTTCAAGTTTATTTGAATTTAGAATTATTGCGGGACCATAGTTGACATACTTCATTGTTAGATTCGGAATCACACCTTTGAGACGGTTATAGGACATATTCATCCTACTTATAAACTGTAACTTGTTCCAAAACCAATCTGGTACAAAGTCATGAATACCCGCATCAGAAATATCAAGGAAGCTTAGTTGATTTTGAGACTGGAGCCAGCTTGGGAAGCTAGGACCCGACTTGCAAGAAGCTAGTCCCAAACTAAGTAATTGGAAAGGTGGAATCCAAGTCGTAGCAAACTTTAATGACAATGAGTTGTCTGATAGGTCTAGTTCCAACAATTGGGACAAATTTGTGAGATGCAATTCATTGATATCACCCTCCATATAATTCTCCTCAAGAAAAAGAAACTGCAACTGATGAAGCAACCCAATGCTTTCTGGTAGTTTTCCAATAATAAAGTTATTCGATAAATCTAGCGTCTCAAGTGCAGGGCTGTTGCACGTCGAGGAATTCTGAATGAAGCTAGAAAATTTTCCACTCAGGTTGTTACCGTTAAGGTATAATATCTTCAATGTGCATATGCTCCCAAGGGAAGCTGGAATCTCGCCTTTCAGTTTGTTGGAGTCAATACTGAGAACTTCAAGAGATTTCATTACTTTCCCAATTGCATCTGCAATGGGACCTTCTAACAAGTTATTATCAAGGTAAAGATTTTGAAGATTGACAGTGAAGTTGCAAAGCCAATGAAATACAAGAGATGATTTCAATAGATTATCCCAGAGATCAAGGGTGGCAAGGGAATGAGAATTTTTAATGTAAGCAGATTCTGCTTTCTTCAGTTTTGCTGCAGATTTTACAGCACTCTTCAAGGCTATTGTGTGCCTCTTTTCTCCATCCCCTTTTTCCTTGAGTCTTCCAAGCTATAGTTCATGTTCCCTTAGTTTCCCAAAGAGTGTGGCTATGTTCATGGTAGTGAGATCTCTGGATTCTGAAATTGCAGTGACTTTGGGCTGCCATGTCCTATTTAAGCTCTTCAAAATTTTGATATTGAGTTCCTCTTTGTCAAAGGTCTTGCCAAGAGCTAGGAGGTGATTTACTATATGTGTAAATCTTTTCTGCACATCACAAATGCTTTCTCCAGCCTTCATTCTGAACATCTCATACTCTTGAATGAGAGTATTCTTCCTTGCCCTTTTGACTTCATTCGTGCCCTCATGGGTTACTTCCAAGACATCCCACATTTCTTTGGTTGATTCACACACAAATACCCTGTAAAATTCATCCAAAGTTAGTGCAGAAGATATAATATTTTTGGCTCTAACATCATAGTGTGCCCTCTTATTCTCATCAGGGGTCCATTGTGAGAATTCTTTAGGTAAAGTCTCTCCATCCACTATTTTAATTGGTTTAAAAGGTCCGTTTACCACTGCATCCCACACCCCTTTGTCTACTGATTCAAGAAAGATTTTCATTCGAATTTTCCAAAAGGGATAGTTTTCCCCAGCAAACAGAGGGGGCCTGTTAATGGATGCCCCTTCAGAAAAGGTTTAAGATGTATTAGACATAACAAGATCTTTTAATCGATTAGCGTGCGATTAACCAACTCTGGTGCCAATTGTTAAAATCATATCTGTCTAATTATCTTAACCACAAAGGGATCTGAGTTGATTAATAGGCTTTTATCTGGTTTAAGATGAATCTTGAATAAATCTTTAGGTTTTAAAGCTTAATTAATCAATTTCACAGTTCTGGGTTAATTGACTGTTTAAATCAATCAAGAAAGATTAAGGGAGAGAAGAAGGAATCAAGACACACAATTTATACTGGTTCGATTCAAGGCGAATCTACATCCAGTCTTCTCCTAAGTGACACACTTAGGAGGATTTCACTAAACAGAAATGATCCAAGAATTACAAGCACACCTATGTAATTCTATCCCCCAAAACCCAAGAACTTGATTCACCAATCAAGAACTTCCCCTAGGAGTAATGCATCCACACAATTGCCCCTAGGCCTACACTTCAAACACTAAAGCAATTGTAATCAGAAATATAGAAAACAAAACAAGAAACGAATACACCTATACTGTGCAGATTTGACTAGATGCTCCTTGATTCAAGCAAGACCCTTCATAGTAGTATCAACCATCAATTCTTCTTGGATCTGCACTTGAGTTATCTTCCAGAATCTTCTGAAACTTTGTGACTCTCAGATGGATCTGTCTCAGATGAAAACTGCGTGATCTTTCTAATTTCTCCCCAGCCAAAACAGATTCCAAAAACAGCTTTTATACAAAGGTTTTTGCTGTCACTAATTTGATTAGCAATTTACATAATAGATTTTCGTGAGTATATTTTCACTTACTTTGTACCACACTCATAGCTAATCCATTAGTTAAAAAACTAATCATATGCAGGATTACACAGCAGGCCTGAAATACATTTGATAAAGAGAAGCTATTTGCCTAATGCATATCCTAACTTGACCAAACTATGTTTTATCCTAGATCAGTAGACATCATCAAAATAGTTCTTCATTCATGGGTAAAAGGCTCCCCTTCCAACAGAAAAGAATGAAGAATTTCATCAATGTTCATGAGTTTGGCTTTTGCTTAGTTGTATTGAATTATTAGTCGTGGAAGGAAAACTATCGTACAAAATCTTCGGTGTATTACTTTTCCACAAATGAAAATGACTTCTACATCAGCTTTAATTGCTATCAACTACTCTTCAAAAATATCAATCAAAGTAGAAGATAAGCTTACCATACCCTGCTTCCTCTCAGCCACCACACACAGAATTAACTTTTATTCATTAATATTTTCATACTATATGAAAATAAAAAGTATAATTAAAATAATTTATTTGTGAATTAAAATAATTTAGTTGTGAAAATACGGAAGATCTAGTTCAAGATTAACGAAAAAACTAAAATAATCAGTAAAAGTATTTTAGTGACAGAAAACAAAATGTATACATAAATATCATTAAATGTATATGTGGTTCTCTAATTAAATATATAGATAAACTACTTTGACTAAATTTTTTATAAAGAATTATAAATAAACTAGTATGTAAATGCAAAAGAAACTTAGTTTCTAAGCTACTTTAACGCTATTTTTATAAGCTACTTTAGTAGAAACTTTAATTAAAAATTATAAATAAACTAGGGTTGTGATACAGTTAAAGAGAATATTAATCATTAACCTTGAGGGAAATTATTAAAATTTAAACGAATGATTTTAAATTTACAAAACAAAAAGCAGAGTGGAAAAGACTCCCTTCAAGATTAATTATAATCAACGTTAATTTTTTGTCTAATGACTATTTTAGATCAAACACATTATAATTACCTCAATTATTAATGGAGTTTAAACCAAACTAAATTAATTAAATATTTGTACTAAAACTAATTTTTTAAATATAGTAAAAATAAAATATGTTAATATTTGTTGTATTGAACTTATTCTTTATCCTCAATATATGGATTAAATTTATTACAGTAGCTATCTCAAATCAAAAGAATTAAACTCTCTTCAATAAAATGCATTTATCTTTATCCTTTTCTTTTTTTTCTCTCTTTCATCCACTAAAAAAAATCAATTAACTTTTAAAATAATAGCATAAACCAAAATGCAATGTTACTAGAGTCGGCTTAGTAATTTCTTAGTGACGCAAAATGTGATTTTTTTTTAAAAATTTAAAAGACATAACATTACTTTTAAATTTAATTTTATATTATGTAAAATAACATATGCATTGAACATGCAAATGCTCACTACAAGAGTATAGTCGTATAGTCGACTTAGCAACTCTAATTAAGTCGATGTTTGTTTAATAAATGAAAGTATGTATTAATGTTTGATTTGTCGATCTTAAGAGACTGCTCAATATTAAACACTATAATAAATCTTTCTTAGCCAACTCTAAGATTACATTAATTTTAAAATAAACATGTATTGGTGCTGGTGTTTGATTAGCTTCGCCTTGGCCAATAGTAATAGAGTTTATTTAATGTAGACAATAAAACTGATAAAAAAAATCATATAAAAAATAAGAGAAAAAAATTATAGAATAAATAGAAATTTATTCAGATTAAAAATCTGATTGGATTGAAATGTTCTTACCTCTTCATTATGACGAGCTGTGATCATATTTTGAAAAAAAAAAAAAGAGATATAAACAAAAATTTAGAGAGAGTGGAAGAAAAAAAAAATAGGAAAGAGAAAGGAAGTAAAGAAGAAGAAAAGAAGAGAATGAGGGGTCAGGCATCACACAAAATTATTATCTTTAGATTTAAAATTATTACATAAATTCTTGTTAATAGATTTTACTATAACTTTATTAACAAAATTACTTCTAAGAAACACAATGGTTTTATATAAAAGGGAGAGATATTTAGAATTGTGTTGTTGTTGCTTCTAAGGGTATATATAAATCTTCTTGATAGGATATCCGTAAAACTTTTGATTGACAGGATCTTTTAAACGTTTTTAGTGGATTTCTTTTCAATAATAGATTTTTTTTCATTCGATTCTTCCTATTATTACACTTGCTAAGTTGTCTGTTACAGTTAATGCTGATATGATAGGTTATTTTGATTCGACAAGGGGTTTTGAGACAAAGATATTTTCTGTCTTCTTTCTTGTTTTATCTTGCTGGCGAAGTGCTTAGTAGAGACATCCTTTGTTATATGCGAATGTTGTTTTGAGTGTGGTTTGAGTGTGGTTGGCTACAAATTTCAGCTTAAAAAATTAATGTTTCTTTTTAGCTTAAAAAGTTACAACTAGATTTCCTTTCTTTATTTAATAATAAAGAATAGGAGAAAGGCTTTTTGACCCTCCAATATATCTTCTCTAGCTCTCCCATTGAGGTTAATCCTAACCAACTTCCAAGTCTCTTTTTAAGAATCAGTTAAGCAATTTAAGAGACAAGCACAAAGTTCTAAACTGTTCTTAGTTTTCGCCTTGAGTTGTGATGGTGAAATACGTGATTGTATAAATTATAAATTGTTGTTTTATAGTTAAGAATATATGGTTCTTGAAGTGCGACCACCACATGGCAGCAGAGCATTGTTAGATAACCTCCTCACAGTGGATCAATTGCAGACTCAGCCTAATGTCAAATTATTGAATAATGCAATTCTGCTGTGAGATTCAGATTTTTCTGCACTTGTCTTCAGACTGAAGTGATAGTTAATATGTATTTGACGCAAAAGAAAATAAACTAAAATTACAAACAGATTATCCTTCAACAGTAGTCAAATCAATATGCTTCCATAAACTGAAAATTCTATTAATTAGTTGTGATGAAGAAACCCTTATCTAAACAGAACATGCCATCTATGTAATTTATTTATTGTAAGTAAAATAGTGATTTTTGGAAAATTACCACTAGTGAAGGCACTAACTAATTAAAAACATAGAATTGGACAAACTCGTGGTTTAAATTTTAAATTAATGCACATCACTTTGTGGGTGTAAGAGACATACAAGTGAACTGAAGAGATATAATGAAGTAAACTATACTTATCATTAAAAAAAGAAAAAGCGTTTATTTAATAAGTAAAGTCTAACAACTTGATTGGTCCCTAGATAAACAATATATTTCATAAAAACATTCATTCTCACAGATTTGAACAAAATAGAGAAATGAAGTAGTAAATTATAAGAAAGAAGTTATTGGAAAAACGTAGCTACTAACTATCCTTTTAGCCACCTATGCCACTTTATAACGTTGAGCTCAGCCATTACAAGTATATAGTCTATCATTCTGTTCAAGACTCTAATGTAAGCAATTCTCCATGATTGCCAAACTAGCATTGATCCTAATAAGCCCCAAAAGCCTGCGAAGAAACCTAGCCCCAAGCTCATGTAGAATGCTCCATACAAAATTGAATCCTCTTCTTCACCATCCATTGCTGGTTGTTGAGTTTCTTGCACTGTCTCATCTCCTGGACAACTTTTGTTGAGTTGCTCTCCACAAAGATCAATATTTCCTTCAAAACTAGAGGCATCAAAGGTTTGCAACTGTCTTCCCCAAGGGATTCTTCCACTCAGATTATTGTTTGATAGGTCTAACACACCAAGACGATCAATGTTTGAAAGAGTGGAAGGAATACTGCCTGACAAATTATTTCTTGAAAAGTCCAGAAACTCTAGCAAACTTAAATTCCCAATCTCAGAAGGAATTTCACCGTGAAAATAGTTTCTTGATAAATTCAAAGAAACCAGTCCAACTAAATATCCAACCTCTTTGGGTACTTCACCTGTTAAATTGTTACTTGAGAGGTCAATGCTCTTAAGAAGATTCTCTGGCTCCCAAAACTCATAATCCTGACCTTTCCACTCCAATGACAAGTAAGAGTCATAAATATCATTATAAGATTCTTCAGGCGAAATTTTTCGTTTCCTTACATTTTCCCTCCGGATGACGCTCCTTTCCATCAATGTGGTAAAATTTCTGAAACAAGTTGGTATTTGCCCTGACAAGTTATTCTGTGAGAGGTTAAAGACTTGAATTTGACTCAAGTAGCAGAGTTGTACAGGAACACTTCCAAAGAAATGATTTACTCTCAAGCTCAAGATTTTCATTTGTTCCATATTTTCCCCGATCCAAGAAGGTATAGGACCAGACAACAAATTTTTACTCACATCTAATAAATCTAAGCTAGAACAGTTTTTCAATGTGAGTGGCAGTTCTCCCCTAAAATTGTTGTTTCGTAGGACCAGAGCCTGCAAGTTAACAAGAGTACCCATGGACTGTGGAATCTTTCCAGATAATTTGTTATTTCTGAGATCAAGAAATACTAATGAACTTAGATGTTCCCAACACTCAGGCAATTGTCCCGTTATTTGATTATTTGATAAATCCAAAGTACGCATATCTTTGGTTACTCTATTTCTGCACAATAATGTATTTAAATCTGAAAACTTATTTCCTGACAAATCCAACGTCCTAGCGTATGACAAAACTGTAGGAATTACACCTTCAAGTTTATTTGAATTTAGAATTATTGCATCTGGAACATCCCAGAAAAATTTGATCGTTAAATTTGGAATAGAGCCTTTGAGACTGTTGTAAGACATATTCATGTCACTTATAAACTGTAACTTGTTCCAAAACCAATCTGGTACAAAGTCATGAATCCCCGCATCAGAAATATCAAGGAAGTTTAGCTGATTTTGAGACTGGAGCCAGCTTGGGAAGCTAGGACCCAACTTGCAAGAAGCTAGTCCCAAATTAAATAATTGGAAAGGTGGAAACCAGGTAGTACCTAACGTTAATGACATCGAGTTGTCTGATAAGTCTAGTTCTATCAATTGGGACAAATTTGTGAGATGCAATTCATTGATATCACCTTCCAAATAATTCTCCTCAAGACGAAGAGACTCCAACCGATGAAGTAACCCAAAGCTTTCTGGTATTTCTCCAGTTAACTGATTGTTGGAAAGACATACACTCTTCAAAGACGTAAAGGCTGAAATATTAGGTAGTTTTCCAATAATCAAGTTATTCGATAAATCTAGCGTCTCAAGTGCAGGGCTGTTGCACCTTGAGGAATTCTGAATGAAGCTAATTTTCCCACTTAGGTTGTTACTCTCAAGGTATAATATCTTCAATGTGCATATGTTTCCAAGGGAAGCTGGAATCTCGCCTTTTAGTTTGTTGGAGCCAAGTATGAGATCTTGAAGAGAGTTCATTACTTTCCCAAGTGAATCTGGAATGGGACCTTCTATCAAGTTATCATACAGGGAAAGGCTTTGAAGTTTGGTGGTAAAATTGAAAACCCAGTTAAATATAACCGATGATTTCAATAGATTACTTGAGAGATCAAGGGTGACAAGTGAAAGAGAATTTTTAATGGAAGCAGATGTCACAGCAAAATTTCTATCAGTGAGACTGGAATTTCTTAAGTAAAGATTTTGTAGTTTGGTGCTAAAATTGAAAATCCCTTGAAATATTGATGTCTGAGTCAGATTATTAGAAGAGAGATCAAGGAGCACAAGAGAAGGAAAGTTTGTATAGTGAGGATAGGACGAAACAATGTTATTACCAGAAAGATGAAGCTCTTGGAGATTAGAGCTATAGTTGGACAACAGCTGAAATGTTGATGACGTCAGTATATTATGAGAGAGATAAAGGATGGAAAGTGAAGTGGAAATGTTGGATTGAGAAGGAAACAAAGATGAAATATGATGATCTGAAAGACTACAACCGACTAGACTCAACTCTCGTAAGTTTGGAAGATGCTTACTAATAATTTGAAGCCAGGTATCAGAGAACCCAAGATAAGAAAAGCAATCCAGACTGAGAGTTGTTAATGAAGAGAGAGAAGTTAGCCACTTTTCATCTTTTAAATTAAGACTGTAACTTCCATAAAGTCTAAGAGAATGCAGGAGAGGAAGATTTCCAACCTGGAAAGGGATTGCTCCGGAAAGTCGAGTATATGAAAGATCGAGACACCTCAAATGTGACAGACTTCCAAGTTGAGAAGGAATTTCTCCATGAAGAAGATTTCCTTTAAGATCAAGATACTCTAATTTTGAGAGATTTCCCAGTTCATAGGGAATTGTCCCTTTGAAAAATGATTCTGATAGATTGAGATATCTTAACCTTTGAAAGGAGCCGATGGATACTGGAATTTGGCTATCGAGAAAAAAATTAAAGCTGAGATCCAAATATTCCAAATTTTGTAAGTCAACCAATGAAGTGATATTGATTGAACCTGACAAATAATGCGATGTTGGACAACGAAGATCAAGCTTCTCTATGTGACCAGTTTCATTGTTGCATTCAATACCCTCCCATTTGCAGCAATCTCTGTTATATTTACCGTCCCTCCACGTGGACAGTATGCCATAGTAATCTTCCACACTTAGTTTGAAATTGAGGAGTGCTTGTTTCTCCCTCTCTTTGCATTTCACATAAGAACTCTCTGATGGCGAGTTCAATCCAAGAACGGATACTTTGATAAGCAGAACAAACACAGATAACAATAGTCTGAGAAAGTAACTGCCCATTACTATTTTCTTGATACGAAATTTCTTCTATGCTCTAAACCGTGGTATGAATAAAAGATCAATCAACAACACCATTAAAATTATTATTTGCTCAGCATTAGGATATTTTAAGTAGTTGACATACGTGAGCGAGGCTTAATTTCTTGGCCCTGTTTTTATTTAATTTCCTAGTCAAGCAAGGAAGAAAGTTTCAAAGGTTGAATGTACTAAATGAAAGGAAAATCGAAGGAAACACTTCAGGCCAACAAAATGAGACAACAGGTATAGATATGAAAATGACATTAACTTCATTTAAAAAATAAGGCATTATCAATTAAAATAGGAGGAAGAAAACGCTGAGCGGCTCAGCTTATCCATTTATTAGACAAGAACAAAGAAATGCAGTTTAAAAAATTGAGTAAATTTGACTCGAAAACCAACCGAAATTATCGTTCTACTATAATTATATAAGTTTCGTTGTTAGGACTCTTACAGTTATGTGAAACCAAAAATAAATAAATAATTATCTTGTGTCCTTTATGTTTATCACACCTTTTAATTTAATGATCTTGTTATCGTGTTTCCTACTTTTGCAATATTTATCATGTCACGGTCTGATATTAAACATATTTATTCAAATACCGATTCTTTTCACATTAAAGTAATACGTTTTTCAAAATTATTTTTTCTTTATATTTGTTTATATTAACTCTAAGGTTAACACAATAATCAGTCAAATGAATGGCAAAAAGATTGTCATAGAAAACAACATATGGCATTGGAATTTTTAAGGCTAAATCATCACTATGTACTTTAGCCACTGAATCTCACAGGCTACTAAAGCTAGAGACCAATAATCAACTTTTGTAGAGCTTCTAGAGACAATACTCTGGTTCTTTGATTTCAATGATAAGAGACAATTGCCATTAAAAACACAAAAAACCCGTAACAAATTTTCTGGTAGTGCTAGAAGTAGCCAATCTGAGTCAGAAAAAGTTTGAAACTGATTAGGATTGATGACAGGATAAAAAAGAACTTGTCCAGGACCACCTTTGAGATATTTCAAAATACGTAGAGCAGCTTGGAAGTGAGGCTGCCTTGGCTAAGACATGTATTGGCTAATTTGTTGTACTGCAAAAGATATATCTGGACGGGTTTAGTCAAATAAATGAGCTTTCTGATTAAACGTCTAAAGCTTGTAGGATCATCCAAGAGATCACCACTCTCAGCATTCAGTTTTACAGTGAGGTTGGAAGGAGTGTCGGCAGGCTTGCAGACAGTGAAGCCAAATTCTGAGAGAATTTCAAGACAATATTTTCGTTGGTTCAACACAAGTCCATGTTAAGAACGAGTCACCCCATTTCCTTCAAAACAAGAGTCATGAAAGCACTGGTTGGACAAAAAAACACACAGTAGAATTCAAAAAAAATATTACTATTATTCACTATTATATCATGATACCAAACCATAAATACAATTTTGAATAAGTCCTTAGTACCTCATCAATTTGATTTGGTAGTATTGTCAAATTTGAGGCCATTTTTCCCAGATCCTGTTCTAATGAATTTTTAAATTCATTATATGTAACTCTAAGAACTTTAGAGATTTGTTTTTGATTATCTTGAATTCTTGGTTTTGATGAAATTTCTCAAGTTTATTAAACGTAAATGCATTTTTTTTCATCTTTCTCACAAACCTTCCTCTTTAAAAACCTTCCTCTTTAAAAAAAGAAGAATCAATTTTTTTACTTTTTATCATCATCTTTCTAATGTAAATTTATCACCTCTTCCTATCTAGAAAAAATAAAATTTATATTCACAAATCACAATTATCACAGTACAAAACATAACAAAACTCATACCACTTTAATTAAATAAACAACATTGTATAAATTCAAAACTTAAAAAAAAAATTACCATAGGCACCGAAGAACACAAAATCCCTAAATTTCATAATTAAGGGTTATAATAATTTGAGAAAAATTATAATTAGGGTTCATACCAATTTCATAAAAGAATCCTTAAAATCATAATTAGGATTTATATTAATTTGAGATAAACTTAATTTGGGAAAAACATCCTAAAAAGAATCATAAATTTAATATACATAAATCATAATAAGATACTAACCTTGATATGTGAGAGATCATGCAAGAATGTATATTTCAATCTCAATTTATGTGTTTCTCAACCTCTATTTCCCAATCTATCTTTTTGTATTTATTTCTTTTCACACACTTTCATGATAATTTTTACATGGTGAAAAAATCTTATAGTTAGAAAAAAAAACCTATTCTCTTTTATAAATCAATGTCTCCATTAATTTTATTTTATTTTATCTTTTATTTTAATTTTTCATAATATAAACTTAATATAAATAATATATAAATATAATTTTAAAAGATATATAAATATATATAAAAAATTTAAAAAAAAAAATAGGGGAGTCGTGGCTCCCTTCTGTCACCATGTAATTTCGCCCCTACATGAAAGGTTTCAAAATGTCGACCCCATGGGATTCTTCTGCTGCTAAGATTGTTTTTTGATAGGTCTAATTGTTGAGTTTATATATTTTTCATATGTATTATAGTCATTGAAAGACTGTGATTCTATTTATATATGAATTAGTCTTATACATATAAGGCATTTGACACCACTTTTAACCCAAAAACTGCTTCACAGAAGTTGTTAGGGGTGGCCAGGCCTTGGCTAGTGTGTCAGGCGATGGTCAATTGCGTTGGGCAGTGGCTTCATAAAAGCTGTTGTTTCACTTTTTAACTTATAGCACCAAGCATCGACAAGATGTGTCAAAAATGGGTATTTAAAAATGTTCTTTTGAAGGGTCTAGAGGGATTACTTGCTTGCATTAATAGAAATCACTTTTGGGCGTTTGGGATAGCCTCTCGAAGGTTGCTAAGTGTATTGAGAAGCTCTCACGCTCCTTCTTGGGTCTTCTCCTCTATTCATGATGGGAGGCATAATTGAAAATGAAGCAGCTGCCAAAAACGATATTTATTACTTGCTACATGCTACCGATGAACATGCCATTTTCTATTAATAGTCGGTCGATCAACGTCGACCGAACAACACATTTGAAAGCCAGCTAGTCATTTAATTAACATAAACAAGTCAGTAATTCACTAGTGCAGACTTTGCTTTTTACCTCGCCTTATATGCCTCGGTTGGCCAAGAACCAAAGCATATAATGACGCGATGGCATTTTTGTAATTTCACACAACTTTTATGCCTCGGTTTAGCTAAAACCCGAAGCAAAAAAGGGTTATATGCTTCAGTTAAAAAAAATCGGTGTCAAAAGTGGCTCATATGCTTCGGTTGGACAGACCTAAAGCCAAAAACGTGGCTGGTTATTTCAAAAATGCAGTAGTCGTAACATCTTTGGCCTCGGGTGGCACTGAACCGGGGCCAAATAGGGCTATATGTCTCAGTTATTAATTGAATCGAGGCCATATAGTTTAATTAGGGCACAAAACTCGCGAGCCCCTCTTCTCCTTCCCCACGCTGCGCATTTCTCCTCTCTCTCTCTGCAAGCTGTTGCGCGAAAACGAAGACGAGGACGCCTCCACCGTGCGAAAACGAGAACCACCACTAACGAGTTGCAGTAAACTCTCGAGAAATGGCTGCAACCAGCACATTACCCTCGCAGGAGACGCGAACAAAATCATAAAATGCGAACTTTGCGTGAGCCACCGCTGTAGGAAGAGAGACCACCATTGCTACTATTGTGACGCCTCTGCTAAGGAAGAAGAAAGGAGCAACACACCTCCCATTGCCGGTGGCAAGTAGCAACACCATCGGTCACCACCGTTACAACGAACGCACCGCGAAACCCCACCACTGCGATGTTGGCAACCACGCAGCCGTCGGAGTTGCAGCTCGACGCAGATGGAGACACTTCCATGGAGGCAAAAGAACAACACCTCCTCATGTTGTAGGGACCATGATAGATCTGCAAAGAAAATCAGACCAGAACCTAGCACCGTCGTGACGCATTGTCGTTCCAAGCGCAAAAAGAAAACGATTCTATGGCGTCAGGTCCCACTGCAACCGAGGCAAAAAACGACTCTATGGCCTCGGGTGATAACCGAGGCCAAAAGGCCTCCCCTTTTGGCCTCACCCCAATATGCCTCGGTTCTAAAACCGAGGCAGAATTACGAAAATAACTAGGGCCAAAAGTCCTTATTAGAAGGATTGGGCCATGGTTAGGCTGACATTAATCACGTGTTCATCGGAAAAACTAGAAATATATGTCAAATGTATGATTGTTGGAACTTTTATCTTACATTAATTATAATATTTATTACTTTAAACTGACCCATCTTACACTAACTTTAGCATAAGAACACTTTTAACATTTACTCACTAAGTTGTTGATGAACACGAACACTGAATGAATAACGAGAGAAAAGACTTAAATGACTTGGAAATTATTCAAATGGACGTTTGATGCTACACCCGAAACATGTTGAATATTAAATTTTAAATCACAAAACTGTTAAACACTTCATCAGAAACTTGCAAAACCAACATCATGTCATATTATTGAATATGCAATTCTGCTGTGAGATATTTCTGTAGTTGTCTTGAGACTGAACTGGCAGTTAATGCATTTGACATATAGAGAAAATAAACTAAAAATTCAAATAGATTATCTTATAATTAAGAGAATTCAAATCAATAGCCTCCCGTAAGCTGCAAATTTTGTGATACAAAAACATACATTAATTGGTCGTGATGAAGAAAACCTTATCTAAATAGAAAATGTTGTAACGTCCCAAAAATTGAATAACCTCAATTAATAAAACATCACATACATGAATATTCAGAGAGTACGAAGTTTAGGATATAAGGGTATATCATTCGTCAGATATACCCAGATTACAAAGAAAGGGCTTCACACGGTCCAAGCAGAAAATACACTGGAAAAACAAAATAATTAAACTAGGTCTTGTTCGGAAAAGAGAAACATAAATAATAAAATTCTTCAGTGATGGACCCCACAGTGGGCCCAGTACCCATCCAATCTATCAAGCTGCAACATCCCAATTATCATTTCCACTGCGAGGGGTTCTCGCATCTGCTCACATCAACAAGGTCGATGATCATCGCAAGGATAGAGACCACACATAACACACAAGCAAGCAAAAGGGTAAGCTAGCGAAGAAGTCATCATATCATACACTTAACATATCATTTCACATTCAAACATACACAGCAGACACCCACATGTGATGTACTCATCCATATCACACCCTAAGACTTGACCATTCGGATACGTAACTGAGGCACCACCACGTGGCAGTGGAATTACGTCCTAGCAATGAGGCGTCACCGCGAGGCCTTCACGGAATTATACCCTTACAGGAGGCACCACCACGTGGCCTTTGTGGAATTACGCCCTGGCCCTGAGGCACCACCATGACCCCCCGTGGAATTACGTCCTTTTGTCGAGGCACCACCAGGAACTCCCCCTAAGAGGGTCCATGAAATTACGTCCAACCGATGAGGCGCCACCAAGATCTCTCACTATAAGAGTCATGGAATTATGCCCTACCCATACTTTATACATGTTCCATCCACCAAATCAAGAATTTCCCATAACATAAATATCATGTATAATCAACAATTCATACAACTCATGCTTTCCGATTCATACACAATAAAATAACATGCTATCATCAGACGACCCTTCCATTAAAGCATTTGGGTCAGATAAACAAGCCACACATGAGTGAACCACTCAATAACAACATCAAAAATCTGCCCGCTGGCTCGCCCAAGCTATCAGGGCTCGCTCAGGCGAATCCCATCTTGCCTAGGCGAGGACGCGATAAGGGGACAGAGGACTCTGTGAGGTCTCGCTCAAGCGAGTCCCTTCTCGCCTAGGCGAGAGCACTCCTTGCTCAAAAAGAACACAAGTCGTCTAGGCGACAATTCGAGTGATCCAAATAAACCCCAAAAGCCTGCAAAGAAACCTAGCCCCAAGCTCATGTATAATGCTCCATAGAAAATTGAATTCTCTTCTTCACCATCCATTGCTGGTTGTTGAGTTTCTTGTATTGTCTCATCTCCTGGACAACTTTTGTTGAGTTGTTCTCCACAAAGATCAATATTTCCTTCAAAACTAGAGGCTTCAAAGGTTTCAAAATGTCTTCCCCATGGGATTCTTCCACTCAGATATCTGTTTGATAGATCTAACACACCAAGATTATCAATGTTGGGAAGAGTTGAAGGAATATTGCCGGAGAAATTATTTCTTGATAAGTCTAGGAATTCCAGCGAACTTAAATTCCCAATTTCAGAAGGAATCTCTCCATGAAAGTTATTTCTTTAAATTCAGAGAAACCAATCCAAGTAAATATCCAACCTCTTTGGGTACTTTGAGACTGTTGTATGACATATTCATCATAGTTATAAACTGTAACTTGTTCCAAAACCAATCTGGCAAAGTCATGAATCCCAGCATCAGAAATATTCAGAAATTCTAGCTGACTTTGAGCTTGGAGCAACCTTGGGAAGCTAGGACCCAACTTGCAAGAACCTAGGCCCAATCTAAGTAATTGGAAGGGTGGAGTCCAAGTGGTAGCAAACTCTAGAGAAAATGAGTTGTCTGTTAAGTCTAGTTCGCTCAATTGGGACAAATTTGCGAGATGTAATTCATTGATCTTACCCTTCAAGTAATTCTTCTCTAGGTAAAGATATTCCAACTGATAAAGCAAACCAATGCTTTCTGGTATTTCACCAGTTAATTGATTGCTGGTAAGAGAGATCAAGATCACAAGAGAAGGAAAGTTTGGATAGTGACGAGATGACAAATCAGTGTTATTGTCAGAAAGATGAAGCTCTTGGAGATTAGATCTATAGTTGGAAAACAACTGAAATATTGATGACGTGAACATTGATAATCTTTAATTTTGTTAGATAATCTTTAAATTATCTTTTAGATTATGAAATTGTTTTTATTAGTAAAGTGATAAAATATTTTATATTTGATGAATTAATTTTAAGTTAGTTGTTATTTTAGTTAGTTGAAATATTTAAAATTTAGTTTGATAATATTCCATATTCCACTACAAGAATGTTGCAATTTGGCATCGGTTAAAAATGGACGCTATAAGGCAAAAGCCGATGCTAACACTAAGATAGCATCGTCCTAGTGACAGAAGCATGGCCAACGCCAAGGTCATGAAAGAAATGCCACTTTGCATCAGCCAAAAGAGGACACAAGCATTGCTTCACTTTTCTTGTCGGCTTGTTCAACGCCCCCAAATAAATAAAATAAATTTATCACTTTTGTAGGCGTCGGCTAAGCCCATGTAAAGTGAAATTGTTGGCATTGAAAAAGTATAGGCTTAGCCGATGCAAATAGAGATACTTTTGAAAATGCAGAACCATAAGCTTTGGTTCCTTCTCGTAGTCCCCTTGAACTTCCTTCCAAAATGTATCATAGCTTCACGAACATTCTTTGGACATCTTGATAACACGACAAATACATCATGTAGTAAGATAACCAATCAAATCATAAAATATTTAAAGGAAATGACTGAAACAATGTGGAGGTAAAATATTTAGAATGACAGACAACAAAATAACGTAATATAAATAATTCAACCAAGAGCATACCACTCAATAGGCACAAATAAATAGGAACAAATAGGTTAAGCTTTATGTGTTCCATGTTTCTGATCTAATCACTCAATATTTATAAATCAATATTAATCTTTTGTTTGATTAGAATGGATCAAAAACAAAAGAAATTAAGAGGAACAAAATGTATAGGCACAAATAACAACTTCAAGCAGAACAAAAGATTAATCGATAAACTATAAAAAGGATGATATTGTAAGCTCTAATATAAAAAGAGAAAAAAAAAAACAAAGGCATTTAATAGAACAAAATAAATAAATTATATATTCTCATTTTTTAGTTCTCCCATCATTTATTATGTTATTTCTATAAGTTCCTTTTATATTTAGTATTATTATGTTTATGTATAATCATTGTATATAAGATAATGATTTTAGTTCATAAATATGGAATATCTTTTTATGTATTTTTAGGTACATGTCTTGTAAGGTGGCATATTGTTATTGTACTTTAGCTATAATCTTCGTTGTTATTTTTCTTGTCTTTGATTAAATAAACTAATTGAAATTATTTCGATAGAAAATGAATATCAAGTATTATGAAAAAATAAAAAAGTTTTTATTTTGCTCAAAACAACAAAAATATTTTGCTCATCAGACATGTGGGTCTGTTTGCGGGTCAACCCGCGGAGCGGATAAAAAAATAAATCTGATATTAAATTGCGGGACGAGCCAACCCAACTTACACTTTGCAGACCAAAACGTGGGATAGGCCAAAATGGTCGTGCTAGCCCGCTTTGTCATTCCTAGAAAGATTTGATGAACATTGAAGGAGAGGAGAATCTAATGAATCGGAAATATAGACATAAGATAGAATCATAATGGAAGAGGACAAGACACGTAGAACGTAGAGTGCTCTAATTAGACCTTGAACCTTTTGGTCGGACCATCCTTATATTAAGATTAATTAAGTGGAAGTTCACACAATAGAGTTGAAAAGTGGGACTGTGTGATCCGATTCGTCTAACTTTTTCACATATGAATTGCTGAACAACATAATTTTAATATTTATATAGCTTGAAATATTTTCTTGAGAAAGTTGCAGTTGATTCAAATGAAATAATGTGAAATTGTTGTAAAGTTATATTTATCTCCTCTTGAATCCAGTCTTTAATTTTAATCTATATATTGTGTCCTTTGTTCTTTCGTTTCTCTTCTTTATTTATTTTTATCCCTGAATCTTTCTTCCATTTAACATATATCTAAAATGTTTATATTTTGAATCATTAAATATTTAAAATTCAGTGATGTTTATTTTCATAAAGCCTAATAATAAAATTGCATACATTATATATTGATTGCATTCTACATTATAGTTTTTTTTTTTCATTTTAAAATATCTTGGGTTATGTTTCATTATATGAGTTATGGTTATCGAGAGATTGTGGTTCCATATGGTTGGTTATATATGACATTAGTCTCACACATTTAAATAATTTGACACCACTTTTATCCTAAAACCTTAAGGCAATGGATAATAATGTTATAGACTTTTATTTTTATATAGTGTTTAACTTTGTCTATTATATCTAATATGAGAATTTTGACTCACGATTATTCCCAACAATGTATTCTTTCCTGCTAACACAATTTTTTTTTTTATAATTTATGTTAACAGAAATTGCTGGCCTCATGCTTCATCTTCTTGTTCAAAATCAATTCTCCTGCAAATATTCAACGTTGCAATCAAGATCATAAGTCTTTTTCTTCATTTTCATAGAAACCCTTTTCATGTGTTGTAGGTTGAGTATTGAAGTCCCTATAACTTTCTCACCACTTCTCCTACACGTAAAGTCAACGACCATTCTTTTTGTTTGTTTTAGGGAAACTCTTTCAGAGGCTGCTAATTTAAGTGCGTTAATGACAGAGGAAGCTTCTTGCCGAAGTGAGCTGAAATATGGAATTTGATAGAATGACGCGGAAGTGATTAATCCTATTTTACTAAAATGAATAAATAAAAATAAATAATGTTTTACTTCCAAAATTTATTAATAATTTCTCATGTCTAACTCATTTTTCATGATTGTGCATCATAACCTGAGTCTTCCCATGCTCCCATACGATATAAAAGTATATTAAGCTATCATCACAATAATATAATAATAAGCTAACATAAAAAAGTAAAAATAATTTTTTTTTAAATCTTTACAAATCGGTTAAAGTTCAAGGCTTTTTGAAAATAAATAAAATTTTATTTTCACTAAGATGCACATGCAACACCCTCAAATGGTAGCTTCCTTAGCTACAGTGGAATACATTGCCTTCATAAGACTGTCTCCTCAGCTTTGATGGAACAAAACGTTCTGAAATGACATCCTTTCCTGTCAAAACTAGAACACACCGCCCTAACAAGATAGTCTTTTCAACCAAAGTGAAATACATCGCCTTTACATGGTGGTCTCCCAAACCAAAAGTGAAACACATTGTCATCATAAGACAATCTATCCGACTATGGTAAAACCAACGGTAAACACACTTTCACAAACTCACATTACCATCCACCCAAATAAATATGCAATTTCATAAAATTCCATAATATTTATTATAAATTAATTATCGTCCATTAATTTGATAAATCTACTTATATGATTGATACTCATATGATTCATTATTTTTTATGTAAATATTTGTATTAATTACTTGATTTGTTTCCTTGATGGATTATATGTTGAATCTATATAAATATGACTATTCCTATCAATAATAATACACAACAAAGAAAAGTTGCTCCCCATTTACTCATTCCCTATTCTTCCTTTACTTCTTCTTTCTATTATTATTTCTCTACTTCTCTCTATTATTATCTATATTTTATAACACGTTATCAGCACGATACTCCAACCAACTGAGGACTCTAAGGACTAGTGAAAACTTTTCCTCTCTAATGATAGTGTTCTGCGTGTCTCAATCTAGACTTCCTAATCCTTCCTCTATTTACAATTTTACCTTATATTCTTCTTCTTGTGATAAGAATTATTTGACTTTATCAATTATCATCTCCGTCTTATTATTTTTATTTATTATGATGATGATTATTTTTTTTTATGGTGATTATTACTATTATTATTACTAATTTTAAACATGTCAAATCTTACAAATTATGAATTTGTCATCTTGATATTACAAGGAAGAATTTCTTATATTGAATTTTAAATGTTGAGATACATTTAGATGCAATAGATATGGAGATACCATCAAAGAAAGAAATAAAACATTTAAGCAACTAATTTGCTCATGCGACAAAAATATTGTGAAAAGAGATTTCACAAATATTATGAATTTATTTCATGCTTGTGTATGGTTGGACAAAACAATAAAACTTTTGATGAAAAATCATGAGATCCACCTAATCTGCTCTATTCTCAGAAGTGAATGCAACAATAAATATTATGAATTTATTTCATGTCTTTGTATGACTGAACAAAACAATGAGCTTTTGATAAAAAATCATGAAACCTGTCCAATTGGTTCTACTCCATTCCTAGAAGTGAATGCAACAACACTTGATTTATATTTTCATGATCGTGATCATGATATTGATTATGGACATGGTTATAAAGGAAATTTCAAAAACACATTTTGTCACCAAGAGTGGCACAATAATGTGAAAAAGGAAAAAAGAAAATGTGAAAATATTGACAAAAAAGATGAAAGTATGTATTATCGTTACGGTGGTAAAGACCATTTGAGTTGTACTTATTGTACACCAAAACATCTTACAAATAATGAGAAAAACATATAAACACATTTTGCTTATGAAGATGGTGATTCTGATTATGGCCATATGGATGTTACTCATTTTGATATTATTATTTTCTTTGCTAAATCAAATGGCAACATTGATCACTTCATTGGTTATGAGAGTGTTAAAAAAAATTCATATTGATATTTACGTTTATATGAAGAACGAGTGTTGGCACTAGTACGAAAGACTATGTGTCTTATTGATAGTGCAACAACTTATACAATTCTCAAGAGTAATACATTTTTCTCTTGTTTGATAATGTGAGACATCAATGTTAGTATTATTTATAGTACTACAAATATATTTGAAGGCTCTGAAAGAGCTATTATATTTCTACCAAGAAGTTGAATAGAAACTTAATTCAAGGATATTTGTCTAAATGGATATTATATTGAGACAAACAATGAAAAAGATATGAAATATCTTTATATCTCTACGATTTTTGGAGAAATTATCAACATTGTCTTATGGTTTGTACTACACATATATTAGTACAATTGAAATAAATGTCATGGTAAACCAAAAGTTTACGAATCAAAATGAATACCTTGTTTGACATGATCAGTTGGATGATTTGTACTACACATATATTAGTACAATTAAAATGCATGTCATGGTAAACCAAAAGTTTATGAATCAAAATGAATTCCTTGTTTGGTATGATCAGTTGGGTCATCCTGGATCTATTATGATGCGAAAAAAAGAGAGTTGAAAAAATCATGTTGACACCCACTTAAGAGTCAAGAAACTTCTTTAGACCAATGAGTTATCATGTACTAAACGTTCACAAAAGTTGATAATTAGACCGTTACTAGAAAAATTAGAAATGAGTTAATCTCATTTTCAGAACAAATACAGGGTGATATTTGTGGTCCAATATACCCACCATGTGGAACATTTATATATTTCATGGTTTTAATCGATGCATCAACTAGATGATCACATATTTGTTTATTATCAACTCGCACTCAATTAATTGCAAAGTTATTAGTATAGTTAAGAGTTCAGTTCCAAGATTATCCGATTTAGAAAATCTGTTTTGATAATACTAGTGAAATTACATCTCATGTTTTTCATGAGTATTGTATGTCAATTGGAATTGAAGTTGAGTATCCAGTAGCACATGTTGATACTCAAAATAGACTTGTGAAATCATTACTAAAACGTCTAAAATTGGTTGCAAGCTACTATTCCAACGGCTACTTGGAGATATGTAATTTTGTATGTTGCATTATTGATTCACATCAAGCCAATAAGTTATCAAAAATACTCTATTATGTAGTTGGTTTTTGGTCAGTGCCATAATATTCTAATGTAAGAATTTTTTAGTGTAATGTATATGTTTCAATTTCCCCACCAAAAAGGACTATGATGGGTCCTTAGAGACGATTGAGAATATATGTTGAATATGATTCTCCCTCAATAATAAAATATCTTGAACTACCAACAAGAGACTTATTTACAGTTTGAGTTATTTACAGTTCGACTTTTCAACTGTCACTTTGATGAATAAGTTTATCAAACATTAGGAGGAGAAAGAAAACAATTGGAAAATAATATTGGTTGGAATGAATTATCATTATCTTATCTTGATCCTCATACAAAAGAATGTGAACTAGAAGTTTAAAGGATAATTCATTTGCAAAATTATTCAATCAATTACCAAATAAATATTCTTATTGATAGAAAGGGTAATCAAATCATATATATCAACTGCTAATGCTTCGAATATATTTGATATTATTTCATAACACACCTGAAGCGTGGTAGGCTTGTTAATTCCTAAGACACGTTTGAAGTGTGGTAGGCTTATTGGTTCCAAAATTAAAAAGTCTTGAATGAGAAAGAGAGCTAAAATGCAATATGACCTAATCGAAAAGGTGGAAATCCCAAAAGATTCATTTGACATAATTAATGATTCGGTTCCAGAAGAACCTCAAGTACATGAAATTGTTGAAAATGATGAGATCTCAATAAATTATGTCATGAATCATATAATATAAAACCAAAATGAAGTCAACATTGACGAAACTTTTACAACCATAGGTACATTCTCTTATCAATGGACACTCAAAGGGAAGTGTTATGAATTAATGATTGTCCATTGATTTGATAAATCTACTCATATAATTTATACTCATATGATTCATTACTTTTTATGTAAATATTTGTATTGATGAGTTGATTTGTTTGATGAGTTGATTTGTTTTCTTTATGATTACATGTTGTATCTATAAATATGACTCTTCCTATCAATAATAATACACACAAAAGTTGCTCCCCATTTTCTCATTCTCTATTCTTCCTTTACTCATTCTCTCTATTATTATTTCTCTACTTCTTCTCTCTATTATTATCTATATTTTATAACACTATTAACTTTAAATAGACAAATTTAAAATATCAATCAAACCCCAAAACATTATTATTCTTGACTTTAAAACACATAAAAGCAAGCAACAATAAATTTCACTTGAAACTTCCCTCTCCTCCCTCCTCAATTTTCTTAAGAAATCACTTAAACTTCTAATTAATTTCTGAAACTGTACTAGTTGAAAATACTTCACCACTAAACACGTTTCTTCCCTTATGTATCACGTTTCCTTTCATATAAATCTGCACCGCCTAATCAAAAAATAAAAAATAAAAAATACGTCTTGCCAACGGAAAATCTCCAAGCATTGGCTGTGCTAAACTGCACCGCTTCAGTTGTTTCCCATCTACCTCCCATACCTCACGTTTTAAAGATATAATATCATATAACCTAAATATAAACATTACGGTTTGTTAATATATAAGACACTGAACTAATAATCTCTAAAGGATTGAGTTATTAAAACTACACCATATTCAAACTGCACCACTTACATTTATTTACTATATTAATTATATTATGTGTGAATATAATTAGCTTATGCCTAAATGGTTTTATTTCATATTTTAATCACTTACTCCCTCTACGTCATATCAATTCCACTACCAATGAATGATCTCTGTTAGGTTTTTAATCAATGATGTGCTTAGTTAATATTACAATCCTTAAAATGATTCGATCAGAACGATCAATTTTACCTTTCCTCATTATGTAATTATTGATTTGGTTAATTTTCTTACCATAGAATAGAATTAGGAGATAAAAATATCTAACTCGACAAAAGCTAATTCAACCATCATCTCCACGCTCGGGAAAAAAAATGTCCAAATTAAAAAAGAAAATTGTTTAGGCATATGATAGATTTTTGGAAAGTCACGGCCTGTCCGTATATAAATTATACGATGGAGGTTTCTTAACATCACAGCTGAAAAAGAAAAAAGTAGTCTTGTTTGTTAAGATTTTCCAGTATCAGAAAAACTATAATGAGTGCTTATTTTCTAAAAACATTTTATGTTCTTCTCTTGCTTTCATTGCATACCTCTGGAATTAGTTTGACATTGAAGAACTCAAGTGAAAGTGGTGAAGGAAAGTGCATAGAGAGGGAGAAGCAAGCACTCCTGAGTTTCAAAGAAGGCCTCATAGATGACTTTGGCATGCTCTCCACTTGGACCGATAATACAGATTGCTGCAAATGGAAACGCGTTCTCTGCAACCATGAAACTGGTCATGTACAACTACTTGATCTTCATGGAAACTATGACTATACACAGCGTTTGAGAGGTGTAATCAATGCCACTTCACTCATTCAATTGCCATATATTCAACATCTGGATCTCAGCCATAATCATTTTGTAACTGCTCTCATCCCCGACTTCATGGGCTCCGTCACCAACTTAAGATATCTTGATCTCTCCGATTCTTATTTGTCGGGGAGGATTCCTTCCACACTTGGAAATCTCTCGGAACTACGCTATTTGGATCTTCGAGATAATTATTTTTGGGGAGAAATTCCTATGCAGTTTGGGAATCTCAAACACTTACATTATCTCGATCTTGGAGTATTTTATCTTACCGGCAAAATCCCATGTCAAATTGGGAATCTCAGAAAGCTACAATATCTCAGTCTCGGAAGTAACACTGCTCCATATAAGCCAAACTACATTTCAAGTTCCCTTTATGGAGCAATCCCTTTCAGCATAGGGAATCTTCCATTGTTGCGTACTCTCCGACTAGTTGGCAATTTTGAAATAAAATCTAAGGATGCACAGTGGCTGTCTACTCTCCATTCCTTAAAAATTCTTGAGCTGAGTTCATTTTATAGTCTTGGTTCCTCTCACCAGTGGCTACAAACTATTAGTAAAATCATTCCAAACTTAAGAGAGTTGAGGCTAGTTGATTCTAATCTTTTGGATAATGATATTCAGTTTTTGTTCCATTCTCACTCTTCCAACAAGTCCACCTCTCTTACCGTCCTAGATCTCTCTTCTAATATGTTGACATCATCAACAACTCAACTCTTGTTTAACTTTACCCTTCATCTTCAAGAGCTTTATCTTTCTCACAATAATATAGATTTCTCACCTTCTCCGGCTCCAAATTTTCTTTCTATTAAGATCCTCGACCTCTCATATAATATTCTAACATCATCAATGTTTCTTGGGAATTTTAATATCAGCTCCAAAATGCAAGAGCTTCATCTCGTAAACTGCAGTATTATAGACCCGAGTTTCTCGGTTTCTTCCGGTTCTGCAATGAATTCTTTATCTTCTCTTTTCTACCTTGATCTCTATGATAACTTGTTAAAATCATGCTCTATATTTCACTGGCTTTCTAACTTCACCACAAATCTTCATACCCTTCACGTTGATTATAATTTCTTGGAAGGTACCATTCCAGATGAATTTGGGAAAGCGATGAAATCTCTTGAATATCTTTCTCTCTCCAATAACAAACTCCAGGGCAAAGTTCCGTCTTTCTTCGCCATCATGTGCAGATTACAATACTTAGACCTCTCAAAAAACAGATTGGAGGGCGAATTTCTGAGCTTCATTCAAAATTCTTCTTGGTGCACCAGACACACGTTGGGGAAATTGAACTTATCTTTTAACCAAATTACAGGCAATATACCCGAGAGCATCCAACTACTATCTAGGTTGGAGATTTTATCGTTGGAGGGGAATTCTTTAGAGGGTGATGTCACTGAATCTCATCTTTCTAACTTTTCCAAATTATATTACTTAGATTTGTCACATAACTTGTTGTCTCTAAAATTTGACTCCAATTGGGTTCCTCCCTTTCAGTTAACCTTCTTGGGTCTTGCATCTTGTAAGTTAGGTCCGAATTTTCCAAGTTGGATCCAGACTCAAAATTCCTTAGTCACACTAGATATATCTCATAATGGGATGAATGATCTAGTACCAGAATGGTTTTGGAACAAGTTGCAAATTATGTACGTTTTGAATATGTCTCACAATAATCTCATTGGTTCAATCCCTAATATGCAATTGAAGCTTCCATTCAAACCATCTATATTTTTAAATTCAAATAAATTTGAGGGAAAAGTTCCATTATTTTTGCTAGAGGCTTCCGAGTTGTTACTCTCTGCAAATAAATTTTCAGATTTCATATGTGGAAACAGGGTATCTGCAAACTTGGCCACTTTGGATTTATCATATAATCAAATAAACGGGAAACTGCCAGATTGTTGGGAATTTGTAGACGGATTATTGTTTCTTGATTTAAGTAACAATAAATTGTCAGGAAGGATTCCTGTATCCATGGGCAACCTTGTTAAATTGGAAGCTTTAGTTCTACGAAACAATAGTTTAATGGGTGAATTGCCTTCCTCTTTGAAGAATTGCAAGAATTTAATTATGTTGGATGTGAGTGAGAATATGTTGTCGGGACCAATACCATCATGGGTTGGAGAAAGCATGCAGCGATTGATAATCTTGATCATGCGAGGGAATCACTTCTCTGGAGATCTTCCCCTTCATCTATGTTATTTGAAACGTATTCACTTGTTGGATCTTTCTAGGAATAAGTTATCAGAAGGAATTCCAACTTGCTTAAACAATTTCACTGCGTTATCTGAAAAGACCATCAACAAAACTGAAACTCAAAGTCGTGTGCATTGGTACAATGCAAGTTACTCTGAAATCTATAGTTTTTTCGGTGATACCGCTTATGTGCTTCACATAACATGGATGTGGAAAGGTGTGGAACGCAACTTCAGACATCCCGAATTGATTCTTCAAAGCATCGATCTCTCATGTAACAATTTGACAGGTGAAATGCCAAAAGCGATTACATACATGTTGGGGTTAGTTTCTTTGAATTTATCAAGAAACAATTTGAGTGGAGAAATTCCTTTCGAGATTGGGAATTTAAGTTTGCTAGACTCCCTTGACCTATCAAGAAATCATTTCTCTGGAAAAATTCCTCCTTCTCTTTCCAATATTGATCGTCTTGCTGTGTTAGACTTATCAAACAACCATCTCACCGGAAGAATTCCATTGGGAAGACAGTTGCAAACCTTTGATGCCTCTAGTTTTGAAGGAAATCTTGATCTTTGTGGGAAACCCCTTGAAAAAACTTGTCCTGAAGATGAGACAATGATAAAGTTTGAAGGGCCAGAAGAGCATGATGAAGATGATGATTCAATTTTCTTTGGAGCATTATACATGAGCTTGGGGGTAGGGTTCTTCACAGGATTTTGGGGCTTGTTAGGGCCATTACTACTTTGCCAACCATGGAGAATTGCTTATCTGAGGTTCTTGAATAGACTCATAGATTATCTTCTTGTAATGGCTGAAGTCAACATAGCAAAGTGTCAAAGGTGGCTCACAGATTAGCAGCTACATCATTCTAATAATTTCTTTCTTTCAATTTCGTTTTAAATAAATTTCTACTTATTTATAGATAATCTGCTTTGTTTTAAATGAATTCCACTTGGGCCATTTCAAAACAGCTTACATGTTATTATAGTCTTTTTTTTTTATACTCCAATGACTGCCAATATTTCAATTGGTCTCTAATTTTTTTTCCATCATTACCAATGTCTGTCATATGATTTTTAATTAGCACAAAGTTTGCAGTTTATATCGATTTGTTTGGAGATTATGCTATGAGATGAAAGCTTCATGGATTGCTGCGAGTGTAAGATTTGAAGGATTGAAAAGTGTAATGAAACCATGACAAGTTCCGTTTTAAAGTAATGGTTTGCGAAATCATTCAGTGATGAAGCTTAAAGATTTGATAGTGTGTATTACTATAATTAATCTACATGTAACATTATTTTTATTCAAGAAACTTAAATTGATGAAGCTTAAAGATTTAATAATGTCTGAGCTTAGATCCTCCACTGGACATTCTATAACATTTTTCACTTATTTGAATAAAACTTATTCTTATGAGAAAAAAATTTGTTTTAAAATAAATTAATTGATTATATTGTATTCCCAGTGGTGATATATTTACAAATAGTCAACTATTTCATACCCCAATCGATACATAAGTTAGGAAATCGTTAATACAATCGAATATTTAGAGTTTAGTTCAGATACAAATTTTATAAATAATTTATTATGTATGGAAATAATCGATTAAATTGCTAAGTTCGTGTTTTCAAAACTAACTGTGAGTAATATAATCAATTTGCTTTAAATGTAATAAATTTTGTATGTTTCTAAATCAATTTTATAGAGTATTGTACAAGGATGTCAAAAAAATTCAAACCTGCGAGTATTCGTGGATAAAATCCACAATGGATAGAAACGAATATTAAAAATGGATACCCGCTACCAACGGGTACAAGTATTTTTGATACCTGTATGTTAACAGGGTGGGTATAGGTATCATAGTATCTGTACCTGTACATACTCATACCCGCTAAACTTTAGTTCACAACAATATCCTTATATATTAGTAAAAAACATTTTGACCTAATCTTTTCTAAGCTACATATCTAGTCTTATCTTCTGTCTTTATTCTTCCACCTTCAAGTATTAGTATGTTGTCTTCCTCATGTATACCTTTTGACATTCTTCTCTTTCCTTTTTTTGAAATTTGGCATATACATCAAACCCTATATAGATAGTGACATTTATGGTATGCTTGTTGTCAAATGATGGAGTTAACAAAATAAGAATACTTGGCACGTGACAGTTGAGCTTTATTAACTTTTAAGAATTGAATTTTATTAACTTTTAAGAATTGAAAAATATGGTTTCGTATGGGTTTTCTTATTTAACTGATTTTCTGGTTTATTAATTTCTAGTTTATTATTTTAATGTTTCATGAGTTTCGTATGAATTGAAAATTACTATCGTATGACTTCTATCATTTTAATAGAATTTTTATTTATTATTTAATTATTTCATGAGTCTCGTATGCATCGAAAACCACTAACATATGAGTTTTATTATTTTAATAGTAGGGGACACAATTTTGGTTTATCAAGATTAATTACAGTTTCGCCCAGCCACTAATCCAGGTCTGGAAGTTCTTGAATTAGAAATTCACCTAGCTAGTAGCACTCATCCAACCATTGGGCCATGCTCGCCCAACGAGTAGCACTCGCCCAACGAGTTTGCAAATCTGTATAATTTTACAGATCAGTGTTCTGCATAATTTTGCATATCATCTCACTCGCCTAGCGAGTACTACTCATCTAGCGAGTGTGCAACTCTGTAGAATTATACAGAAACTGATCTAACCCATTTTATGCATCTTCAGCCAGCCCATACCACTCCAAACCCTATGCAAAGATCATTCAATTATCAAATTGATAATGTTGTTTTCTAGCTTTTATTGATGTTAAGTTTCATGAACAAAATCAACTCCTAGATAGCTTTTATCTTGTTTAATCCTCTAGTTTATGTTGTTTTTGTATTGTTTCGTATTTTAGTTGTTTTATATTTTTTTACTTCTAATATCTATTATGAGTGTGTGAAATAAAGTAATAGGAAGCAATTCTGGTGGAGGAAAACAAGTTGAAACTCAAAAAAGCATAATTGGACATGAAAGATTGACTTTTACACAAATACTCATGTCCAGGGGCACCGAGATCAAGTCCAGCACTGCAAACATGGAAAAAGGACTCACCTATATGTATATACTGCCTTGGACTACCCTTGGAAGGCCAAAAAATGACCATTGGGCACCATGGTGAATCGTTGGGCGAGTTGGTGGCTCGTTGGACGAAAATGACAGAACAGAACTGCAGTATTCGAGTCGTTGGATGAAAATATGGCTCAACCAGCGAGTTACATGTCTGAGAATGTCGATTTTAGGCCTCGCTGGGCGAGAACAAAGCCGTTGGGTGAGAATATCGACCCCAATATGCTAATATGTTTATTTAATCATGTTTCTACGAGAGTATTAGGTGATTCTTCATTTTGCACGAAGAGAAACACATTGGGTGCTTGGGAAAGGCTATTAGAGGTGTTGTGAAACTCTCCCTTCTCCTTCTTGGGTTTCCTTCTTCATCCATGGAGGTTTTACCACTTTGGGGTTGGAGGGGATGATGGGCTACAAAATTGGAGGCGGAGATGCGAATGGGAGGCACAATTGGATTCAAGAACCTTGGGAGAGGGATTGTTTCTACCTTATGGTTCCAATTTCTTTTCTATTCTTCAATTTTGTAAAACCCTAGGTTCTCCACAACAATTTCTATTTGTTGAGATCGGATGTAAAACATTGAATTCTTGTGTAAAATATTTTTGTTAATTTATATGCTTTTCCAATTCATGTTAGTATTTGATTTTCATGCTTAATGCTTGATGTGGAGTGTTCTCATGCTTGATTTGTGATTCTTGAGGTGTTAGGAAACATCTTTAGAATCTAGATTTGAAATTAAATACCTAATGGATGCTTGTATCTAGGAATAGAACTTGTTCATTAGTAATCTTAGATTCTTGAAACTAATGCCTGATTTAACTTGTTGATGATTTAAGGAATTGAAACTTGATGAGTGATCATAGGCTCAAAGGCTATAGGAATAGGATTTGAGTATTCTTGTGAATTGATTTTAACATGAATATGAAATTGGAATAATTTAGAATGTATGAGAATGGAATTGTTGAAGTCTAATCTTGACAAATTGTAAATACAATTTCTTATTGCACACCAACTGATTGATAAAAATACAAAAAAAGAGTGTTTCCATTTGTTTCCATTGTGTTTGTGTGAACTTTGTATTTAATTGCGTCGTGAATTACGAGAGTTATGATGGATTACACATGTCCCTTGAAAGAAAACGATACCATACTTATTATTTGAAAGAAAACGATACCATACTTATTACTTGAAAGAAAACTATACCATACTTATTATTACTTATGTGTATCAATTCTATCTAATTATTTATACCAATTGAATGCAAAACATATCCTTGCCGGAAAGTCCTCTAATTTGTGCTTAATTGCAGTCTGCCTTGGCCAACTGAATTGTGAGTGATTAAAACCCACAGTTTTATTAACATATGGTTTGAGCCCTGTGGTTTGCAAAGAAAAAGGAGGCACTGGAAAGTTTCTGAAAAGGAGGTGGCACGAAAAAGAACAAAAAATGGACTGACCTAGGGAGGACGAGCGTTGGAACGAGGGTATCGTAAGGGAAGCCGATCTGGTTTTGGAAAGAACGGCTGAGCGAGATTTGTTGCAGCTAAGGTTTGCGGTTGGAATGTAAAATGGCTGTCGGGATTCTGGCGGTCTTGACGATGTGAATCCAGTTCCGCTGTGCCGAATGGGAGTGTTGCCTTAAGGGATTGCAGCTGAGGCGGTTTTGGGTGTTGAGCAGAAACGAATTGTGTCATTGCGCTGCAGTCCAACTTTGACGAAAACTCTCACGCTTTTCTTATTGAATCCTAGACATTCGATTTCTCATAGTTGTTACGATCTCTTGCTTTCATTTTACTATTGATGATGCTAAAATTATGTGATTCTTATTTCTCGCAATTTAATCACTGCAATGGATTTCAATTTTAAGATTTTCTTTCGCTCTGTTGTTCTAAAATTCTGCACCAACTCTCTTCTCAGCTCTGAATTCTAATTTCCTGTAGTTAGTATTTTATGATTCATGCATACTTAATTAATTTTGCATCACTTAGCTTAGCTTACAGGCCTTCATAGTGCATATAGCAATTTTGCATTAGCCATAGCATTTTCTTTTTGTTTGTATCTTTTATCTGCATCTGCACATTCATTATGCTAGGAAGCCAATTGAATCTGCACAAGAAAGTCCCTGCTGCCACTGTCATATATTCATCATGCTAACACAGATCAATTTTCTGCATTTTATATCAGCACCTGCACCATAATTCTGTATCTGGTTTACTGCAATTCCCATTTCTTTCCAGCACCTTAACTGCACTCATCATGCTTGGAATAGTTCACATCAATACCTTGCTGTAACAGAAGTTGTATATGCATAGGTGGTTTAATTTACACTTAAATAGCGTGAGATCACATCCATTCAGCGGTTACCATTCCGATTCCTTTCCATAATCTACTTTCACCATTGCCTCTCATGCATTCATCTTCATTTGAGAATACTATAGTTGCATCTTTGCCTTGCTTTTGGAGTTGAATTGATTTGAGTGAGTGGCTGAGTCAAAATTCCTTATGGGAATATGAGTTGAATTGGTTCTTGCTGCTGTAATTGGAAATTTCCATCTTGCCAGGGAGTGTATCCTGCATACGTGATTGGCTCAGATATTCAAATTGAATTTTCTTTTTGGGGATGGGAAAGTTTGGATCTTCATGCATAATCTGTACATCTTACACCTAGTTTGTATTGCATTCACTTTAAGTATACACTGCATTCATGTTCTGTTTTCTGCCATCTGGTTTCTTGCACATTGAAATGATCTTGCTGCTATTATGTGCTATTTCAATTGTCCTGCTGCTAGATACTAAACTGATTGCTGTCACAGATTAGATTTCTTTTGTGAATTGGTTTCACGTGTGTCTCCATTACAATGTGTGCCAATCTGCTGCATACTTGAATCAATTTGCTCATGAATTCTGCATCCAAATTACATCATACTAATTCTGAAATGCACTCCTATTCTGCTGTCAATTGGATTCACATATGCTTTCATTTGCATGGCACAACGTGCTTAAATTTCTTGCCACATATCAGCAGCATTCCACTCTAAATTCTGCATTTATATATTCTTTATTTCACTGCTGTCATTGTTCAAATCTGTTGCCACGGTTTCATTTCTTTGTAGCCAAATTCTGAACCTGTATTGGAGTGAATAAATATGTGTTTACTACTGTTTTGTTGGTTTAGTGCTGCCATATTGGTTCTGCCATTGTTGGAACATCTACTTTTGCATTTGCATTCATGGCTAATTCTGAATGAGCAGCCACAGTTTGCATCCTTGTGCATGATTCATGGTTGTGATAAAGCATAATCATATTTGTTGCAGCCCTCATCATCCGATTATTTTGGATGTGTTCACATCATGAAAGAAAAAAAAATCTGCATCAGTTTTTCATCTCATAAGTTAGTAATTCATGCATTTTAGTTAAGTCTTAATTGAACCAAAATCTGATCAAGCATCATGCTATTCATCTAGGTTCACTTGCATTCCATTTACATCTAGTTTCTCATATCAATTAGGTCCCACGCATCTGCATCATTTCTGCATATCTTTTGTCACTTGCATATCATGCACAACATAGTCGAGTGTCAATCATGCAATTAGCTTAGTTTTTAATTGAATAAAAGTTCAGCATTTTCTCTTAGTTCTTTACTTTATTTTATTTCTTTTTCCCTCATTTGTTTTCTTTAAATTTCGCAAGCTAAACTTACGCACCATTTTCTTGGATTCGATCCCGAGTTAATTTCCCTATACTTCGTTAGACGGGATTATTTGAGTTTTGTTTAACTCTAAAAACGACTAAAAAAGTGGGTTAACATGGGGCTTCTCTCTTCTTTGACGACTATGAGTTGTCCCGGTTTGATTTCATGTGCTAGTATTTTAGAGAAAATTAGGATGAATATGTGAGTAACTTTTCAGCTTTTTTAGGGGTACAAATTTCTTTTATGCTAAGTTTGTTGAAATTTTTAGGACTTTTAAAAATATGAGAAATATGAGATATATGACAGATATATGATCGTGGTTAATAATAATAATAATAATAATAATAATAATAATAATAATAATAAAAATAAAGTGATAAGTCAATAATTCGAATCGATAGTTCTTCATCTGTTGACTTACAGACTTTGGTTATGATGTTTAGTAAACTCATTTACCATTGCTTTCATATCTTCATTTTCCATTCTAATTTACAAATATTCTGTTAAGGAAGACCATAGGCGCAAAGCATTTTAACCGCTTAATTTGGCACCATGTTTATGCTCTTTTAAGTGAAGCAAAGAATATTTATATTTTTTGTGTTATAGTGATCACCGCCTCATTTTGTTACAATGTTGAAAACCTCCGAATGAGACAGAGCAGTACCGAAGAAAAATTTGTTTCCACGAATTACGGATTATCACAAAAGCTCTTTTCTTTCTTCGGTGCTAACTAGAGTTTCCACGAATTACGAATTACGAATTACTCAAGTTTCTGCTTCAAATTTGTAAATATTCATTTGTTGGTGCTTAATGTCTCGAAGTTATATGAAAGAACAATTGCAGTTGAAAGCAGAAGCAGATGAGAAGTGATGGCAGGGGATGGACAAAAAAAGTATTATGTGACAATTTAAGAACAATCGATGCACCGAATCAGTTTAATGTGTTAACATGAAGTAGTAACAATATTATTTTAGTATTAACCGTAGATATCTTTTAAGATGAAACATCTTTGTTTGTACCAAGAAGAAGGACTACACTGTGAAGTATGAATGAACTACAAAACTCTCATTCATTATTATTGTAACCAAACTTGTTTTTGTTTCCATCAATGCTGTGGGTAGCCAATTTGCAAAACGTTCACTTTGTAAGAAGAAAAAAAGAAAAGTTGCGCTTAAATTACAAAATAGAAGATAATGAAATAAATAAGTTCGTTGAAACACTGATTTAGCATTACATTTTGAACCTCAATACCTACGCCAGTAATCCATGCAGCTTTGTGATTAATGACAGATTTGTGATTGTGAGAAACATACAAGTAAATAGATATAATGAAGTAAAAGATACTAATCAGCAATAGAAAGAGTAAAGAATTAGTAAGTCTAACAACTTGATTAGTATCTAGATAAACAATCTTATTATCTAAAAAAGGTACATTCTACATAAAAACAGAAATAATCACTAGCAAATTTAGAGAAAGAATTTAATGGAATAACGTACCTAATAACTATCCTTTGAACCACCTATATGACACTTGCTAACGTTAAATTCAGCCATTAAGCATATAGTCCATCAGTTTGTTCAAGAATGTCATGTAAGCAACTCGCCATGGTTGCCAAAGTAGCATTGATCCTAAGAAGCCCCAAAAGCCTGCAAAGAAACCTAGCCCCAAGCTCATGTAGAATGCGCCATAGAAAATTGAATTCTGTTCTTCACCATCAATGGCCTGTTCTTTAGGTTTTTTTGTCTTGTCTGCAGGACAACTTTTGTTGAGTTGTTCTCCACAAAGATCAATATTTCCTTCAAAACTAGAGGCTTCAAAGGTTTGCAAGTGTCTTCCCAAAGGGATTCTTCCACTCAGATTATTGTTTGATAGGTCTAACACACCAAGACTATCAATGTTGGAAAGAGTGGAAGGAATACTGCCTGAAAAATTATTTCTTGATAAGTCCAGAAACTCTAGCAAACCTAAATTCCCAATCTCAGAAGGAATCTTTCCATGAAAGTTGTTTCTTGATAAATTCAAAGAAACCAATCCAACTAAATATCCAACCTCTTTGGGTACTTCACCTGTTAACCTGTTGCTTGAGAGGTCAATGCTCTTAAGAAGATTCTCTGGCTCCCAAAACTCATAATCCTTACCCTTCCATGACATTGACCAATAAGTCATAAATATTGACATAAGATTCTTGAGTTGAAATTTTTCGTTTCCTCACAATATCCCTTGGGACTACACTCCATTCCATCAATGTGGTAAAATTTGTCAGACATGTTGGCATTTCTCCTGACAAGTTATTCCTTGAGAGGTCTAACACTTGAATTTGACTCAAAGAGCAGAGATGCTCAGGAACATTTCCAAAGAAGTGATTTACTCGCATGCTCAGGATTTTCAATCGTTGCATATTTTCCCCGATCCAAGAAGGTACTGGACCAGACAACAAATTTTTACTCACGTCTAATAAATCTAAGCTAGAACAGTTTTTCAATGTGAGTGGCAGTTCTCCACTAAAATTGTTGTTTCGTAGGACCAGAGCCTGCAAGTTAACAAGAGTACCCATGGACTCTGGAATCTTTCCAGATAATTTATTATTTCTGAGATCAAGAAATACTAATGAACTTAGATGTTCCCAACACTCAGGCAGTTGTCCCATTATTTGATTATTTGATAAATCCAAAGTACGCATATATTTTGTTACTCTATTTCTGCACAATAATGTATTTAAATCTGAAAACTTATTTCCTGACAAATCCAACGTGCGAGCGTATGACAAAAATGTAGGAATTACGCCTTCAAGTTTATTTGAATTTAGAATTATTGCATCTGGACCATCCCCAAGAAATTTCATCGTTAAATTTGGAATCGGACCTTTGAGAATGTTGTAAGACATATTCGTCTCACTTATAAACATTAAGTTGTTCCAAAACCATTCTGGTACAAAAAGTCATGAATCCCAGCATCAGAAATATCAAGGAAGCTTAGCTGATTTTGAGACTGGAGCCAGTTTGGGAAGCTAGGACCCAACTTGCAAGAAGCTAGTCCCAAATTAATTAATTGGAAAGGTGGAAACCAGGTAGTACCAAACGTTAAGGAAAACGAGTTATCTGATAAGTCTAGTTCTATCAATTGGGACAAATTTGTGAGATGCAATTCATTGATATCACCCTCCAAATAATTCTCCTCAAGACGAAGAGACTGCAACTGATGAAGCAACCCAATGCTTTCTGGTATTTCTCCAGTTAACTGATTGTTGGAAAGACATAAATACTTCAAAGATGTATAGTTTGAAATATTAGGTAGTTTTCCAATAATCAAGTTATTAGATAAATATTGCGTCTCAAGTGCAGGGCTGTTGCATCTTGAGGAATTCTGAGTGAAACTAGAAATTTTCCCACTCAGGTTGTTATTGTTAAGGTATAACATCTTCAATGTGCATATGTTCCCAAGGGAAGCTGGAATCTCACCTTTCAGTTTGTTGGTCTCGAGTATGAGAACTTCAAGAGCATTCATTACTTTCCCAAGTGCATCTGGAATGGGACCTTCTATCAAGTTATTATAAAGGGAAAGGCTTTGAAGTTTGGTGGTAAAGTTGAAAACCCAGTTAAATATAACCGATGATTTAAATGGATTACTTGAGAGATCAAGGGTGACAAGTGAATTAGAATTTTTAATGGAAGCAGATGTCACAGCAAAATTTCTATCGGTGAGACTTGAATTTTTTAAGTAAAGACTTTGTAGTTTGGTACTAAAATTGAAGATCCCTTGAAATATTGATGTCTGAGTCAGATTATTAGAAGAGAGATCAAGGAGCACAAGAGAAGGAAAGTTTGGATAGGGAGGAGATGACAAGACAATGTTATTATAAGAAATATGAAGCTCTTGGAGATTAGGGCTATAGTTGGACAACAATTGGAATGTGGTTGACGTCAGTATATTATGAGAGAGATCAAGGATGGAAAGTGAAGTGGAAATGTTGGATTGAGAAGGAAACAAAGATGAAATATGATGATCTGAAAGACCACATTGGACAAGACTCAACTCTCGTAAGTTTGGAAGATGGTCACTAATAATTTGAAGCCAGGGATGAGAGAAGTGAAGATAAGAAAATGAATAGAGACTGATAGTTTTTAATGAAGAGAGAGATGATAGCCAATTTTCATCTTTTAAATTAAGACCGGAACGTCCATCAAGTCTAAGAGAATGCAAGAGAGGAAGATTTCCAACCTGGAAAGGGAGTGCTCCAGAAAGTCGAGTATTGTTGAGAATATTACTTAATATTTTTTTTATTTAAATTAGTTTTTAGAAAATATTTCAGTTTTAGAGATATGTGTCAGTTTTAGAAATTTGTTATTATTTTAGATTAGGAGTGAGATATTCTAAATATTTTATACTTGATATTTGTTATATTTTGCTCTATATATAGAGTATATCAATAAAATATAAAAATATGTTCCTCCATATAACATATCACATATATCTCTCATATATTTTATATCTCTCATATTTTCAAAAGCTCTAAAAATCCCAACAAGTATATGAAAGATCGATATACCTCAAATGTGACAGACTTCCAAGTTGAGAAGGAATCTCTCCATTAATATAATAATTATCACTTAGATCAAGATATCGCAGACTTGAAAGATTTCCCAGTTGTGAAGGAATTTCTCCAAGAAGATCATTACTTTTAAGATCAAGATACTCTAACTTTGAGAGATTTTCAAGTTCATAAGGAATTGTCCCTGAGAAACTTGAGCATGATAGATTGAGATATCTTAACCTTTGAAAGGAGCCGATGGATACTGGAATTTGGCTATTGGGAAAATAGTTAAAGGTGAGATCCAAATATTCCAAATATTGCAAGTCACACAATGAAGTGATATTGATTGAACCTGACAAATAATGCGATGTTGAACCACCACGAAGATCAAGCATCTCTACGTGACCAGTTTCGTTATTACATTCAATACCTTCCCATTTGCAACAATCTCTGTTATTTTCATCATCCCTCCACGTGAACAGCATGCCATGGTAATCTGGAACACTTTGTTTGAAATTAAGGAGTGCTTCTCTCTCACTCTCTATGCATTTCACTTGTGAACTCTCTGGTGGGGAGTTGAATCCAAGAACGGATACTTTGATATGTAGAAGGCACACAAACACTGCGAACAATATTTTGAGAAAGTAACTGCCCATTACAATTTTCTAAATATGAAATTTGTGGTTTATATGAGTAAAGAACAAACACTACCAAATATGGTTTGTGATATGAATTGAATGCTCCGCAACAGGGTTTAAGTATTTGCATAATTTGCAAGAATGAGGCTTAATTTCTACGTCGTGTGTGTCTTTATTCACAATTCCAAGTCAAGAAAGGAAGAAGTTTCAAAGGTATAATCATAAAAAATGAAAAAATAATGGATCAAATTGTTGTGGTCACTCGCATGACTGAATATTGCACAAAGCTATAAAACACATCCCATTCCTTTATTGCAATATGGTATAAGAGATTGGGTCTAATATAAAATTTTTCACAGCAGATTCTTTATTTACAACCCTTGCAAAACTTTTTACAACAAAATCCAGAGGTTAATATTCGAAAAAATCCTTTATACCACCTATAAAAGGTTCATTAATATTTTATTTTTATTTCTCTTTTATGGATGATACCACAAGTTTAGATTGAAACGAGTTTTTGACTTACTTTTCAACATGGTGACCTTATCAAGCCTCAAGAAGTAATGGTTGACAAATCCTTAGTTTTTCTTCTATAACAGTTACCATAAGATAAAACTGTTCAGTAAAACTGATAAAAATCTTATCAAGAATGCTTTATTTGTCAATTGTCTCCATGTCACTTCATTTCAATAATTAATTACTAAATGAAAATTATTAAATAACAACTAATTTAAAGGAAAAAAGTAATTAATCATTATTAATTAAATTAAACATCATTCTATAAATTAAAAATTATTAATATTTAAAATAATTTCTATTATTAATAAAAATTATAATTAATTTATGAATTAGAGTTTAAATTGATTTTTAGTATTATCTTTTAAAATTTTAACAGTTTATTATTATTAGATTTAAAATTAGTTATCAATTATCAAAGCTTTATAAACATGCAATATCTATTAAACACTTATAAAATATCATTATTTAACATATTTTTTTGAAAGATGATGATTTGAAAAAAAAATGTTATAATAATCTTGAAAATACTTACTTGGAAATGTGTCAGTAGTTTCAATTTCCTTTTCAGAATTAAAATAGAGAATTTGATGTTTGAGAATGAAATAAAAAAGAATTAAATTTCTACGTAAAGCGCAAGCTTCCACTGTCAACTTCACCGAAAGGGTTGCATCATGTAGAACCCATATAGACGCAGCAAGTCAGTCTTCTTAGCCTAGGTCTCATCAATATCAATAAATACGTTAATAAATTATGTGTTGAATTTTCCAAGTCTTCTGATGGTGAAATATGGGTTAGAAAATTAAACACTCCAATCACATCAATACATTATTAGTTGATGTTAAAGGAAGAATTATAACCGAAAATGGTATTTTAACTTCTTTTTTTAACTCAATTTTGGTATTAACTACAATCTTCAAAAAAAAATTTCCATTACACACGTGTGGTACTGGGCAGAAATATTCCATCTTTTGGCAGAGAAAACATTGATGCTGAAAAACAGGGCATCTTCTCCTTCTTCTTCTTTAATAATGGTGTGTTTTTGAGTGTGGTGTTGTGATCGTTCACTTCGTGCAACCATATGCAGTTTGTTCATTTACTATCTTTGTCTTCGTTGTATATCATCTTCTCTATACATTCGTGAAGTGTTTTAGTAGGTATTTTCTCGTTTTTGACGTTTCTCGTTCCATTATTGGTGGGTGTGTCCCGCGTGAGGTGTATTGTTGAATTTGTGGTCCGAAATTTTTTTCGTTGATTTATATTTGTGATTGTTATGTTTGTCAATAAAAGTAGAAGAATGGTAGGTAGGGGTGAGAATGGATTGGATTTTTAATGATCCAATCCACGTCCATTTTAGATCCAAATAATTAGATTAGTTTTTCAACCCAAATTCATTTTTTTACCAAAATTAGTTTGGATTTTTTTTAAATCCAGATCCAAATATTTGGATTAAGATTTAAATCCAGTCCAAATATTTGGATCAAGTTCAAAAACCAGAATCCATTTTTTATAAAAGAAATTTAAATTGAATTCTCTAAAACTTGTGTCTTTAAGGCCAACATGACTCAGTCTGTACAGGTTGTCGAGCACGACTCGTTTGAGTCGTCAGGCTGACCCTCCTAGTCCATCTGAGTCTTCGAGCCCGTCAGACCCGTTCGGGTCATCGGGCCCACCTAGCCCGTTCGGGTCATTGGGCCCACCTAGCCCGTTCGATTCTTCAGGCCCACCTAGCCCGTTCGATTCTTAAGGCCTGTCTAGCCCGTTCGATTCTTAAGGCCTGCCTAGCCTGTTCAGTTCTTCGGGTCCACTTGGTCTATTCAGTTCTTTGGGCTCGTTTGGTCTGTTTGGTTCTTCAGGTCTGCCTGACCCGTTCAGGTCTTTGGGTCCGCTTGACCTGTTTTGGTCATCGGGCCCGCCTGACCCATTCGAGTCTTCGGGCTTGCCTGAACCGTTCGGTTCTTCGGGTCCGCCTGACCCGTTCGGGTCTTCGGGACCGCCTGGTCCGTTCAGGTATTCGGGTCTTCGGGCCCGCTTGGCCTGTTCAGGTCTTCGAGCCCGCCTGGCCCGTTCAGGTCTTTGGGCCCGCTTGGCTCGTTCGGGTCTTTGGGTCTGCTTGGCCCGTTCAGGTCATCGAGCTCACCCGAATTTTCAGGGACGTTGGGCCTAATCGACTCGTCTGGTTTGTCGGGCTCACCTAGCCCGTTCATATCTTTAGGCCTGCCCAACCTGTTATGATCGTTGGGCTCGCCCGTCCCTTCATGGTCGTCGGGCTTGCTCGGTCTGTATAGGTCATTGAGCAAGGCCCGTTCGAGTCTAAATTTAGCCCAAATCATCTCAACCTTTAGCCTAACCCAACTAAAAATTTAAACTGAAAATTTGGATTGGATTTTTTGGATTATCCATATTTGAAAGCTTGATTTATAGAATGGATATTCAATCCATAAAATATATAAAATGTAGATTAGATTGAAATCTAGATCCATTAAATGGATTTTAAATAGATTGGATTTTTAATAAAATAGATTTTACATGGATTAAATCAAAGCAAAAGTGGATAGGATCATGAAAATTAGATTTTTTGCCCACCCTAAATAAAGGTGATTAGATTGGTGAATGTAGTGAGTGGTGGGGGTGGAATGTTTGGTTGTTTGAGGGTTGGGTTAAAAATGTGTTGTAGGTGTGTGTTGTGGGGTGAAATTTTAGGTTGTTCGTAGGTTGGATTAGAAATGTGTTGTGCGTGCGTTTGTTACGATTCATTTGAGAGTGTGTGTGTCATTTCAATGTGTTATTGATTGGTCTTGCTAATAGTTGTTTATTTAGTTGTTTTTTATTGTCAGCACCAAACTATTCTAGTGTGAGTGAAAAATATCTTGTTGTACAAGACAACTTCAACATATTAGGCAGTGATTCATATGTCAATGAATACCAAAGGAGACAACAATCAAAGACAAAAAGTCCTTGAAAACTATGACATATTACTTTGAAGTTGTAAGTTATTGATGTACATTTTGTATATTCTGGACCATATTAATGTAGGAGGTATAGGATAGAAGATGTATAGGTTATACAAGATGTACATGTTATATAAGATATAATTGGAAGTTGAAATCAATTATATTTATGGAATTAATTGTTTTATAGAGAATTTGCACAAATTCCTTCTTTTCCTATTATTTACACATATGCAGCAACATAATTTGATATGCACCATGGGATTTGTTTGGATTAAATGGGATTTGTTAAACTTTTACAAAAAGAAATTGTGTCATTTTGAATCTCTTCTAAATATGTGTGTGACAGATGTTGTTGCAATTTGTTCAGAAAAAAAAAAGTGGATATGTGACGACTGTTGTGACAATTTTTTTTCAAAAAATAATCCAATTCATTAGTTTCTTATTCTTGATAACTTGAATGTAATTATTATGATCTATTTTAAACATTTGACAATCAAGACATCAACTCAACCCTTCACTTTGTATACTTATAATGTATGTTATTGGACAAATACACCAGTTAGAAAATGAGAAGTTTTCTTTTTCAATTTGTTTCTAATCCACGCCCAGATTTTCAATTTATTGAAGTGCCATAAACATTCTTCTTCTCATAGCTGCAAAGAAGCAAAAGGGAGAAGAAGGAAGATGTTGTCATGGGAGGAGAGAAACTTCAGGACAAAAACAAAAAAATAGAACAGAGCTTTGGGAGAGAAAAACTCAAAGCAAGGTGAGTAAACAAAACTTTGTTCTTCTGTATTGGAAAAAATATTGTATTACAGTCAATGGAAAAACCCAAAGGGGTTTTTATAGGAAAAGAAAAAAGTGTAACAATAAATCCTAGATTACTGATTTAACCAGTAATCAAACTAAGGAAAAGGGAAAAAGGGGAAACCCTAAAGGGGTTAGGCTTTCAATATCCTCCCCTCAAGCTGGATGGTGAATGCTTAGCATCCCAAGCTTGTGAACGTTGAGCTTCAAGTTGGTGCAGTGAAGAGCTTTTGTGAAGATGTTGGCGAGCTCACTACAAAAAAATTGAAATTAGCTACGAAATTTTACCGATGGATATATTTATGTCGGTAAATTTGAATTACCGACGGATTTTATCGACAGATTCTCAAATTTTAATTACTGGCAGAAAAATTTGTCGGTAACACAAATTTCATTTATCGACAGAAAAATCCGTCGGTAATTCAAAGTTTTTTTACCGACAAATTTACAGACGGACTTTTTCGTCGGTAAAAGAAGCAGAAAATTTTCTGCCCCAATTTGAATTACTGACAAATTTCTCCGTTGGTAATTCAAATTTTTTTTACTGACAAATTTACTGACGGATTTTTCTGCCAGTAATAGAAGCAGCCCAAATTTGAATTATCGATGGATTGTTCTGTCAATAAATCTGTCGATACTTAGATAACTCAAAATTCGTCGATAAAATTTGTCGATAATTTAATGTTTTTTATCGACGGATAAATTCGTCGATAAAAAGTGCAAGAATTTTCCACCCAAACCTCACTTTATAAGAAGACAAGAAGAAGAAGAAAAGAAGAAAGAGAAGGAGAAGAAGAAGAAGAAGAAAAGAAGGACAAGAAGAAGAAAGAGAAGGAGAAGAAGAAGAAGAAGAAGAAAAGAAGGACAAGAAGAAAAAAAAGAAGGGGAAAGAGAAGAAGAAGGAGAAGAAGAAGGAGAAGGAGAAGGAGAAGAAGAGGAGGAAGAAGGAGTAGAAGAAGATGAAGAAGAAGAAGAAGAAAGACGAAGAAGAAGAAGACGAAGGCGACGGCGGTGGTGGCAGCGGTGGCGATGACGACAACGAAAAAAAAATTGAAAGAGGGAGGAAGAAGATGAACAATGCAACAAATTTAACCGACAGATTTTTTGATAATTACAGATGATTTTTCGGTCGATAATTACTGATGGAAAAATTCGTCGGTAATTATCGACAAATTTATCAATGGATTTTTTCGTCGGTAATTACCGACAGATTTTTCCTCTGGTAATTACTGACAGAACATGATTTTCGTCGATAAAATTTTACCGACAAGCATTTTACTAACGGATTTTTGATCGTCGATAATGTTGATTTAGCGATGAATTTTGACTATTACTGACGGATTTTGACCGTCAGTAATATCGGTTTTTCTTGTAGTGGTTGTTTGTCGGAGCAGATGGAAAGAAGATGGAAGAGATTGTTCTGTAGCCGTTCACAAATCACATGACAGTCAATGTCAATGTGTTTCGTTCGCTCTTGGAATGAAGGGTTTTGAGCGATATGTCGAGCTGAGTGATTATTGCAGTAGAGAACTGGTGGTGGATTAAGTTGAGTGCAAAGATCACGAAGGATATAACTGATCCATTGGATTTCACAGGAAGTGGTTGCTAGGGCGCTGTACTCGGCTTCAGAGGATGATCTGGAAACAGTGTTCTGCTTCTTTGATTTTCAAGGTATGAGCGAACCTCTTAAGAAAACACAGTAGTCAGTGATGTTGTGCCTGGTTTTAATGCAAGTGGCCTAGTCGAAGTCACTAAAGCCCTTAATTTGTAGGTCTTTCTCTTTAGGGAAAAATAGTCCACGACCAGGATTAGCCTTAATGTATCTTAGGATATGTTAGGCAGCTTGGTGATGATAAGTAGTGGGTGTCTAAACAAGTTTCCCTATCAGTCATCTGTAGGAGTCAGCATTGCATGATGTCAGACCCGAGAAATTTAAATAATTAATTAAATAATTATTTAATAAATACGGGTAGTAGGAGCATTTAAGGCATTTAATGCGGTTTGTTATGACGTGGAAAAGTACTAGCTCAAATGGTTGAGAATACTTAGTTGTGTGAGAGAACTTGAGTTTGAGTCTTATGTATGCCAATTGTATGTTATTTAATTTGTGCATTATTTTAATGTTATATTTGAATGTGGTGGGTGATAATGTAATCATAAAATTATAGGAATTATCACAAAACATAATTGGTTGAATTGGTTATACTTTGGCTTTGCAATTGAATGGTTGTGTGTTCAAACCTTGTCAGGAATGAAACTAAAACTTTCTTTTCTTGCCTAATTTTATTTTGGTGTGAATGTGAAAAGGCAGAGGAAAACCCTAGCTACAAAAGTGGCAGCCAAGAGAGGTAGAGAATAGCCATAATTGACTTTGAATAATAATTAACCATATAATTAATATTAATTTTCGTTTTTGGACCATTAACAATCATTAAGGAGTAATTAAGAGTTAGTGAAATTGGTGAGAGTGAGGGAAAATGAGATTGTAGTTGAGAGTACTGGCAAGAGAGGGTTGTAGAGGAGTTATTGGCATTTTGGGGGAGGTGGAGTTGAGTTTTTTGTGAAGAAGAAAAGGGAAACTCTTGGGCATCATAAGGAAAAGGGTTAGATGACCAATTGGAGCACGAATTTCCAGGTAAGGGGAGCTGTTATATTATGTGTTTGATTCGTGTATCATGTATTGTGCCTTGCTATGATCAATTTGCATGTAAACCATGTATTTTCACGTTGTTTTTCGAGGTTTTTGGTTTTCCGCCCAGAAACTGCCTGGCGGCAAGGATGGTGCCACCAGGCGCCGCATCAGCTGTAACCCAAAATTTTGGGTTCTGTCATGAGCTGCCCGACGGTGAGGTTTAACTGCCAAGCGATGTGACTTGAATAAGGCTATTTCGTTCTATTTTTCTGAATTCTATGATGTGTTGATGTTCCATGCGGATATTTTTGCATATTTGAATGTTGGATTATGCTTGAATGTCATCACTTGGAGTGTTTAGAATTCAGGTTGTGATTATAAACCTTAAAGGTTCATTTACGTGAGGGAAGGATTCTGAATTCTTGGAATTTGACGTCAATGATGCCTTAGTTAAATTGGTATAATGTTCTGGAATGGATTAGTAGCATGAAATTATATTGATTCTAAAATATTAGTGTGTAGTAGTTGACTGGAAAGAAGAAGGGAAAGATTGGGTTAGCAGGTACAAGAAACCTGGAATTTTACCGAGGTACTGATGTGCCTTTTGGCAGCATCTTATTGGCCGCCAGGTGATAGATGTTGGCTAGCACTATTGTGGGAAGTATGGTGCAGTGGCTGCGAGAGAGATTGTAGCTGAATTGAATTGGGAGAAAATTTAGCATGGCTGGAGGAAATATAGAGGAATAGGAGGTTGTTATGGTTATAGGTAGTGCATTGATTTAGAGAGTGCAATTGGAATGCATTGATGTCTAATAGGTAATGAACATTAGTGGAGACTAATAATCTGATACAAGTGAACAATGAGAGTAGAGACTAACTAAATTTGAAAGGAAGAGTGGTTAAGCTAGAAATATGGATTCTGGTGCATTAGAGTAGGTGAAATTAGGAATGGCAATTGAGTGATAAAAGGGTACGTAAACAATTGGTTAAGGACATGATTGCTTGCTAATGAGCCGTATTGGGTATAAGAAGTGAGTAAGAAATGTTTCTGTGATAAGTTGATTGAAACCCGATAAAACTACAAAGTGGTGGGTGAATCACATAGTTGGAATGTTGAATGGTGAATATGAGTTATAGGCAATCAAAACAGGTTGTGATTGATGAGCAATTAGAATCAGGTCCTGGTACGAGAGTATGCCATTTTGACTAAGCAATTAGATTAAAGGACATTCTGATGTATGCTATAAACTAGCAGGTTTCGCTACTGTCATGGCGCCTGGCGGCTCGAGTAGGTGCGCTAGGCGATAGGACTTCCAGGGAAGCCCCTGGACCGCGTGGCGCCAGGCGGTGGACCTTCAAACAAAGGGTCTGAACTCACTTGGCGCCTAGCGCCAGAGGTGTTCTCCCAAACGGTATGTGTAGGTTTTACTTGGCGATGCTTAGGTTGCACCAGGTGATAACGCTGTGCTTGTGACTTGCGTGCGTTGCTTTTAAGGGGTGATGTTATACTTGGATCAGGGGATGTTGTGCCATGAACAGGTATGTTCATGTATGTTCATGGATGGTGGTGAACATGTGATGATATGAGCGGGGAGGTTCATATCCAGTTACTCTCGTGTGGGGATACAAGCGAGGTAGGTTTGTATGTTCCGTGCTCGCACTTGAGAGATGTTGCATGCCTGGAGGTACGTGGTTGGTGGATCACATGTGTTAGACTACGGGCAGGCAGGTCCGTAGAGCAGGACTACGAGCGGGGAGGTTCGTAGAGCAGGACTACGAGCAGGGAGGTTCATAGAGGCAGGACCACGAGCGAGCATGTTCGTGTGAGCATCATAAATCCTGAGTCCAAGGCTAACTACTTGTGTGTTGTGAAGGCTAAAACACATTGGAGATTAAGGTCTTGGCCAAGAACTAACTAGGACAAATAGAATGGGAATATAACTTCTCTTATGATATATTATATGTTATTTCTAATTTCATAAGCTCACCCTTTCTGTTTGTGATTGGCGATGATCGTGTGATTCGTTACACGGGAGCTGATGATGATACAGGTGATGCTGTGGATGCACAGGCGACGGAGTGAGGGCTAGCTGGGACTAGAACTAGGGATTTTACTATGCTTTTATTTATGTTAATGGAGTTTGGAAAATTAATGCTTTTCCTACTTCTATTCTATAACTTTTGGCGCGTTGTTTAAACATTTTAAATTTTCCTGCGTTTGGGAATAATAATATTACGATGTTTAATTTCATTTTCCATATTTATTTATTTAATTAAGTAATATTCCTTAAGGATGTCACACATGAGGGTTTGTTGGTATCAAAGAGAGGTTTTATGTTACTCATGAGGGGAGTTTGACAAGGTTTGTTGTTGATCATTCCTGTTTCATTTAATATGTCCAAGGTGTACTTTCTTTGACACATATGGATCCCTTTTTTACTTCTTGAGACTTCAAAGCCTAGAAAGTATTTCAGCTTGCCCAAATCCTTGATTTTGAAAGTCTGATGTAACATACCCTTGGTTTTATTGATGACTTTGTAGAGTCCCCTGCTAGGATAATGTCATTTACGTACACAAGTATAATAGTGAAAGTACTAGTGGTTTTATATGTAAAAAGGGAATAATCAGAATTAGATTGAACAAATCCAAGATTTAAGAGAAAAGAGGACAACTTAGCAAACCATTATCGGCTGGCTTGCTTGAAGTCATACAAAGACTTGGTTAGGCGACAAACTTGACCTTGTTTGGTAAGTTTTAGTCTTGGTGGAGGTGTCATGTAGACCTCCTCCTTTAGATCTCCATGTAAGAAGGCATTATCAACATCAAGTTGATATATGTACCAGTCTTTTGCAGCTGCTAGGGCTAGAATAATCCTTACAGTCGTGAGCTTAGCCATAGGAGAGAAAGTGTCAAAGTAGTCCACTCCTTCAAGTTGAGAATATCCTTTTGCAACCAATCTAGCCTTATGTCTTTCTATAGTTCCATCTACACTACATTTGGTCTTGAAAACCCATTTGCACCCTATAGGCCTTTTTCCATCAGGGAGATCAGTGAAATACCAAGTCTTGTTGTTCTCCAAGGCTTGTATCTCTCTGTTCATGGCATCCATCCATTCAGTAATTTTATTGGCTTCTGTATAAGACTATGGTTCATGATTGGCAGTGATAGCAAGAGTGTAGTTGAGATGTTCCTTATACAAACCATTATAAGATACAACATAATTAATATGATAAGCAGTTTTATAGTTGTTCTTAAGTTGATTGGTATGTTTAGATTGGCAGGAGTTATTAATAATAAAGGAACCATTAACCTGGTAATCCTTTAGGTACTGAGGAAGCTTTTTGTCTCTTCTGGATCTTCTTAGATCTGAATGTCTTCTTCTACCTCACTCTATTGATAAACTATGCTGTCATTTTGATTGCCCTGATCATGGGCAGATTGGTTCTCAATCTGTTCAGGTTCAGTTTGTCCATGATTAGGATCATTAATAACCCTGTCTTCATCAACATCAACAATGCTTTCATCATCATCCTGATTTTTTTTCTGTAGGATTTTTAAGATTAACATGGTCTTCCCTGATATTAATCCAGGAATCATTTAAGAAATTTAGATCTTGAGTCATAGTCTTCTTAGTAGTGTCATTATCCATAGAGCTGCAAGGAAAGATAGTTTCATAGAATAGAGCATTTCTAGTTATAAAAATCTCTCTGGTTTTTAAATCAAGAAGAATGTATCCCTTTATTCCATTCTTAAAACCAATAAAGACACATTTTCTTTCCCTAGGATCAAGTTTACTTCTGTTAACATCAGAAGTAGAAGCAAAACTTAAACAACCAAAGGTTTTTAAATCAAGATAGATAGAAGGTTTCTAGTAAAGCATTTCATAAGGAGACTTATTTTTTAAAATAGCAGAAGGCATTTTGTTTATTAGGTGAACAACATGGTTAACAACATAAGACCAATAGCATTTAGGTAAGCTGGATTGAAAAAGTAAACTTCTAGTAACATTCAAAACATGCTGGTGTTTTCTTTCAATGACAGAGTTTTGTTGTGGGGTTCCCCATATGTCAACATGTATTAAATCAAAATAATCATCAAAATTAGTAGTACTGTTGGAAAAAGGCAATTTGTGTTGCTTAGAATAATGGCAAATATCACATATGTTTTTAAAAGAATTATAAACAGGGAAAAATTCTTTTTAAAACATTATTACAAGGATGTCCTAGCCTGTAGTGCCAAACATTGATATCTTTCTTAGAGTAATTCACAGTAGTATTTACAAAGGCATGATCTTGTAGAGTGGAGGTATTTTCATCTAGGTAGTAAAGCCCATTTATCATGTTAGCATGCCCAATCATCTTGGATGAATGATTGTCCTGTATCTGACAGTGCTCACAAGAGAAAGTTAATTTGCAATTCAAGTCCTTAATGAGAGTTTGAACATATATTAGATTAAAAGAAAATTCAGGGATGTAAAGAACATTAAAAATAACTAAAGAATCTGAAAAATTCTTAGTTCCAGCAAACTCAACAACAGTAGTGGAATTTTAGGTAATTTCACAGTAATGGGCTTGATTCTGTAGAAAATAGAAAGTTGATTTAAGTCATAGGTCACATGATTAGTGGCCCCTGTATCAAGAATCCAGAGTTTACCTTGTTGATGTTTGTGAGTTGATGCATTATTGTTGAAGCTTTGGATGTGACTAATAGTGTGTTTTGACTCATCTTTGTCATCCAAAAGTTTCAGCAGCCTTTGAATCTGTTCAGCACTAAGGGAAGCATTGACAGTACCTTCATTTGGGGCATGTTCAACAGATTTTTGAGACTCAGAATTGACATTAAGGTTGCATGTAACATCCCGTCAGGATATTACAGATTTTAAATAATAAATAAAGAAATATTACATCAGCTTCCTTTATTAATGCATCATTTCCCAAAAACGAGGAAAATTTAAAAATTAAATCTATGAATAGTCCAAAATTCCATAATTTATAAAACTCAAAATAATGTAAAACATCCATAGAGTTTACAACTTTATTTCAAAACCATAAAATAATGAAAACTCCAAAATCCCTGCTTCGTAGCTAAGCCTTACCAGAACCACCTGCAACAACATCATCTACTCACGTGTAACGCGTACACGATCATCGCCAATCACAAGTAAATATGGTGAGCTTAACAGAATACAAATATAAACATACATACATAAAACACTTATATTTATATATTATACAATCACACTAGAGGAATTCCCTCATTTGATTCCATATCACATGACCACAACCATGTTATTCATGTTCTACATCTTCTAGTGACTACTTCAAGGTGTCTTGTTGTCATACCTTTCGGCCACAACCGATAGAGCATGTGCAGGAAGCCATTGCTACGGATCATACACCGTAACGTTAGGTAGAGTTCCCAAATACGAACATAGTTCGCAACATCCCAAGACTACCAAACTCGTCAGCTAACTATTGAGGAGGGCAATCCATCTAGACCCATCCGTACTGGCCACAACCAGCACACTAACACCGACAACACTCGCCAACCCGAGCTCAACTCAAGGGTTCCTCATGTTCATCCGCCAACGAGCTCAACTCGAGGGATGTCATTCCGAGCTCTTCTCGAGGAATGCCACGTGTTTAACCCCTATCCCGAGCTCAACTCAAGGGATATGTTCCGAGCTCAACTCAAAGAACACCAGCAAGCCGACCTTTAAAGTATCCTAAAAGCCTTGTAGATCACGCACGCAGAACCAGCAACCCAAGGCTGCTGCAGCAAAATCACTTGGCGGGAAACACGTACTGCTAGGCGCGTAGTGCCTTTGATTCATCAACACTACAGATACCACCTGGCGGGATGACTCTCATCGCTAGGCGCACACACATTCCATAGCTCTCTTTTGGCAACTATTGCTTGGCGGCTTCGACTCTGCCGCCAGGTGTTGTATCAGTAACAACACACTTCTGGTGTTGGGTAGTTTTAAACAAATTCTGCTCCTCAATCCAGGCATCAATATTTATGATATTTTTCACCAATTTACTCGAATCCCTCTTCTAGTAGTTACTCATTATCAAGATACCAACTCCCATTTCCATGTAACAACTCAAATCTACCAATTTTAGACTTCCTTAAGGATCACCCTACTTATTTATAATATGCCAGGATCCTAAACAAGTTCATAGAAGACCGCACACAACCATATTATTTTAACCAAGTTCTCACTCTCCAATTTGTCACTCTCAGCCTGAACCATAATAAAATAATCTACAATTTTTCCCTGATTCATATGGCACCGTAATAGCACTTACACCAACTACATATAACAAATATTATCCCTACTTATTGGACCTAAAATTACCTTTGCATTTTATCATTAACATCGGGACACTCTAAACTGTATATTCTAGCCACTTAAACCCATACTCCTACACAATTTCATGCAGTATGCGAACCCAACATATTCTTGTCATAGTCACGCCATGAATCATTCCAAGTCATTCTTCTCCATTTGGAAAAATCCTACAACCAACACATATCTGATTCTCTCATATATGAGTTATCCGTCTTTATTTCTTATGCTCATTTCTTGTAATTTATCAACCCTTCTATGCATCATATCTTCACTATTAGTTCTTATATTTTACCACAATATATCCCAGTTTACAGATCTCCAAATCATTTCTCACAATCAATCTCCTCTAACAGACTTCCCAACCCTACCCTGCACTTCGCATCCACGCAGTAACAACCTGTATGGCGCTGACAGTGCATGAAATCTGGAAAAGCTTCCAGTTTTTCACTGCACCTACGAGAGCCCAAAACTCCATTACCCCTTACGTTGACCGGTTACTCCATTCCATTAGTTAAGCATTGATACAAAAGATACCCATTCTACAATCAGAGTCAAATTCTATAGATTAACTACGTAATTTCATCATCAATTAATTATTAACTCCCAAAATCCCTAGACTTTCCAACCCTAACTCACATCTGCACTGTTCCATCATATTTAACCCTCAATCACCAAAAATTCAAGGAAAGTTAATGTCAAATCATCACCTAACAATTGAAACTAACTCTCCTTCTGTTTAGAATCATCCTAGAATCCAAAAAATACTAAAATTGAATCAAATTGGTACGTGTCGCCTGGTGGGTGTTCATCACCACTAGGCAATTCATCAAAAACCCAAAAAATAGGGTTTGAAGGCTTGTGTCGCGTGGCTGCTAGGGATGTGCCGCCAAATAGTTCTTCCCTCAGGAGCCTAGAATTAGGCCAAACATCAGTGTCATTTGGCGACCATGCTTAGTCAGCCAAGCAGTTTTTGGAAATTTCTAAAAACCCGAAATTTGACAGAACAAAAAGGGTTCAGGCACAATTAACACATACTATTCATGCAATTCATATTTTAACATAAAGATTAACGTGTATAACTTCCCTAACTTGGATTTTCCTTGCTAAAATTGAATATTCTTCAATTCCTCCTTGCTCCCCAAATGGTTTGCCTTGGTTTTCTCCAAATTTGCCTCTAAACTTCACTCTAAACACCAATTTCCACTCTGAATTCGCTCTCTCAAAATGCAGATCAATGGTAACTCACAAAACCCTTCTCTCACTCCCTTTTTTCCCTCTTTAATTGCACCTTAATTGGGATTAATTTGTCCAAAACGAAAAATGGCTTAAAATATATGATAATTACCATTTAATGATTCATTAAGGACTATTTTCTAGCCCCTCTTGGCTGCTATATCTGCTAGGGTTTAAACTACCCTTTCATATTCAAGCCAAAACTAAGTTTAGCAAAAATAAAGTTCAATTTGGGTTCTCCAAGGTTTGAACCCACAACCATGCCAATATCAAAGCAAGTGCACCACCAATTCAACCAATTCATGTTTCATGATGACTAATATAATTCAATGATTATATTATCTCTCAACATGATCAATATATATTTAAAATAATACAATAAATAACACACAATTGGATACATAGGACGTGAATCCAAGTCCTCTCACACAATCAAGTACTCTTAATCATTTGAGCTAGCACTTTTCCACGTCATACAAATATTAATTAAATGCCTTAAAGGCTCCCACTACCCGCATTTATTAATTAATTATTTATTTAATTAATTAAATTCCACGGGTCTTATTTATTGTTGGAAGAGTTTTTGTCTTGTTCTGCCCTTTATTTATACCATGGAGGATACCCATGCTTTGAATAGCATTCTTCTGCAGTGTGGTTCATCTTGTGGCAGTAGGTATATGGCTTTCCTTGATTAGGATTTTTGCCTCTTCCTCTTCCTTGTGTTCGAGATCCGTGGCCTCTCCCTTGACCCCTCCAAGAACCTTGTTCTTGGCTTTTATAACTTCTGTCATAAGTATTCATCAGAATTTTGTTCCCATTGGTCACAATTCCAGAACCATTGCTTTTCCTTTCTTGTTGCATGATAAGAGAGAAAACTTTGTTGATGCTAGGTAAGGGTTCCATGAGTAAAATTTGAGTTCTAACGTTATTGTAGTTGTCATTCAATCCCTTTAAAAAACAAATAACATGCTCAGTATCCCTTTGTTTCAAGAAAATTTTGGTAAGGTCACAATCATAAGGTCTCCAACAGGTGCAGTTGGGCACTGGCCTCAAGAAATTCAACTCCTTCCACAGTTTCTTTATTTTTGTAAATAATTGACTTATGCTTCTATCTCCCTGTCTGATAGAATGAATCTCTTGTAACAGATCTGAAATTTGAAAGTAATCTCCTTGGGAGAATCTTTCCTTCAATTTATCCCATAATTCCTTAGCAAAATCTATATACATCACGCTTTTTGCAATATTTAGTTCAAGGACTCTCATAATCCATGAGAGAATCATCACATTGCATATTTCCTAGGCTTCATAATTTGGATCAGTGGGAAGAAGGGTTATATTGCTGCCATTAACGAATTTTAGCTTGTTCTTAGAGAGCAAGGCATGTTGCATGTTCCTGCTGCAAGAAACATAGTTATGCATTTAGAACATTAGAAACTAGAACCAAACCTGGATTTTCCCCAGGATGCAGATAGAATGGACTGGTGGGTATGATGGATTGGTCAAGATCAAATCTCTTGGCCTTCTGGCTGGTGTTTTCTGGCTTTGTTTCTGGTTTTTCATCCATGATTCTTCAAAAAAGGTGCCAAAAAACACTTCCATGTAGAATGTAGAGGTTTGTGGAAACAGGTTTAAGAACCTGCTCTGGTACCATATTGAAGTATCATAAACACTCTTCTTCTCATAACTATGCGCGAGAGAGAGAGAGTCATGGCTGCAAAGAAGAGAAGCGAAAGGGAGAAGAAGGAAGATGTTGTCATGGGAGGAGAGAAACTCCAAGACAGAAGCGGAAAAATAGAACAAAGCTCTAAGAGAGAAAAACGCAAAGCAAGGTGAGTAAACAAAACTTTGTTCTTCTGTATTGGAAAAAATATTGTGTTACAGTCATGGGAAAAACCCAAAGGGGTTTTTATAGGAAAAGAAAAAAGGGTAACAACAAACCCTAGATTACTGATTTAACCAGTAATCAAAATAAGGGAAAGGGAAAAAGGGGAAACCCTAAAGGGGTTAGGGTTTCAATACAATTGAATGATTCCAAATATTTCCTCCCCATCAACTATGACACCTAAAAACAACACATGATTTCTATGATCCCATGTACATCTCATTATTGCCATGCACGTAGTTTTCGAGAGAATGTTTTCATTATTATTCATCATAGACATGTAGAACTGATGGGAGTGTTATGTGATATAGCTATGTTGGATTGTTTTAAGACTCATCCACTTATTAAATAGGTTCCAAACCATGCTAGAAAACACTTACAATTTAGAAACAAATGTTGGATAGTTTCATCTTGTTCTTTGCAAAACACCCATGTCTTACTCTGTACCACTATTCCTTTTCATTGAAGGTTATCTCTGGTTGAAATTCTTTTGTAGCCCATTCTCCATATAAAATGTTTTACATTAGAGATTGAATTTGTTCTCTATAGTAACAGAAAAAAAATATTTTTTTCTCTTGTTATATTATTTTGCAATATTTTGTATTTAGATTTGAATGTATATGCCTCTGTCTTTTCCCTCTCATATCTGATTGTTATCTTGAAGTGATCACACATAAAGGCTTATCAAATGTTTTGGAGGCGCTAAGCGAGTTAAAACGATTATGCCAAAAACATTTTGTTAGTGATATCATTACAAGAGAAATAATTTTTAACGGAGGTTATTTTTCTCGGCGATTTTAACCTCCACTAAAGGCGTTACCCGCGGTTTGGTTTTCCTCTAGAAAAGGCAGCGTCGTTAACAGATTACCAGCGATTTTCAGCAACCCCTAGTAAAGCAGTACTTACCAGCAGTTCTTAAACCTTCGCTACTTATCAGCGGTTCTGGAACCCCCGCTACTTACCGGTGATTATGGAACCCCTGCTACTTATCGGTGATTCTGGAACCCCCGCTACTTACCAGCGGTTCTAGAACCACCGCTACTTACCGGGAATTCTAGAACCTCCACTATTTACCAATAGTTCTGGAACCTCCGCTACATAACGGCGATTCTGGAATCTCTGCTACCTACCGACGATTCTAGAACCGCCACTACTTATCGACAGTTCTGGAACCTCTACTACTTTCTGAAAGTTTTTCAAACCTCTCTTCGTTTTCAATTTCTATCAATTTCAACGTTTTTAAATTCCTCGTGAAGTTTTTTCACTCCTACAATGCAATTCATTATTTATAGATGACTTTTGCTTGGTGTTTTAAATCCCTTTAATTTTATTTGTTGCACTTTTTTAATCCACATAACTCCTGAAACATATAAAATAATAAACAAAAGTTCTAAAATTTTGATATTTGTTTATAACGGGGTATAATATATAAAAACAAGAAAGTTTGTCTGTTCAAGGTAACAATAAAATTTAGATGTTCAAATTAGTGGAATATTACAATATCTTTATTTCTTCATGAAAGTAAAATAGTAAAAGTCTAATATAGCATTCTTCGACTATCAGTCTTGATTTTGATCTGAATCATTTGTTTCTTCATTAGGAACACTTCCTTGATATTAATAACATTCATTACAATATAAAATATATATTAATATACTAAAGATTTAAATTATAAATTCAACTTATGAGTGGTGTGTACATTTGATCTATTATTCTTGGTTGATGTTTTCTTCATCTTAAGGTGGCCTACAAACACATCAAAATCAATAGACATAGTTGTTTTTAGTAAAAAAAGATAAGATGTCTTGTCAAGTTTACCACAGTTAATAACTGGATTTAAAGTAAAGATATATAAGTAAGATGGATAATATATGCCAAAGAATATGTAAGTAAGATGGAACTTCTTGTTCTTCGGGTATTTGACAGATTAGTACTTCTATACAAGTTTTGTGTATAGATAATGGAAATTTTCTGGAGGGTATGCTATGCTGACAGTGAAAATGTGTGTATTTGCTGACAACGAAATTTTGACTCTCGGATTTTATGAAAAGTTCATAAGGACATGGGAATACTATTTTGATTAATGTGGTGCAGGTTTCAACTCACTCACTAGGGAATTACTAGGTACATTACCTAGTTACTATCCTTAGATACTGAATGTGCATGATAATGATATGTTATATATTGTGACAATGTAGGTTTTCTCTCGTCGTGGTAACATTGCTGCATTTGGTGATCCATACAAATGCTAGAGTTAAAATTTGTGCACTTATTACATCCTGCACTTTAGTTCAAAACAACTCAATCAACTACTCTTAAAAAGCACTTAAACAAGTGTGGGTCATGTTTATCCCAACACCTGCACCCCTTGTTTCCCATCTTCCAACTCTTATTTACCTTCCTCATCGCCTTTTCACTCACACTACATTCCCTTCATTCTGGAATATCATATTTTCGTAAACTCACTTCAAAGATCTCAACAAATTATATCTAATCATAATCACTTACTCTGTCTAATCTTATTCCCACATTTTTCTTTTCGATAATTAATTAAACTAAACAACGTTCACTACAATGGTCTCGTTTTCATCAATTCAAGAAAAGGATGGGGAAATCATGGACACAACAGTTGTGTATATTTGAAAACAGTTTTCAAATGAAAGTAACTTACACATCTAATGAGTTCTTTTCCATTTAGTCATTTTGTAACTTGCACATTCATCGGAGATGAGAGTGTAGCATGTTCAAACAAATGAGATACTGACTATACCATTAAACAAGAATATAATCAACCAGTACTTAAGCTATACTGATTCGGTAAAGGTTACCAAAAAACTACCTATATTCAGATATACTAGAAGTATATTTCTAGAGAGAAGTTAGATATACAAAAAATATTATGTGGAATAGATTGAAAAAGACAAGATATCAATTCACAAAGTGAAAGTTTCACATGCCTTTATTTATGGATTAGGAAAAAGAATGTTCTGTGACCTTTCTAGGTCCAGAGAAACAATGAAAGCTGGAAAGAAATGGAAAAATGCATTTGACATTAAATTGGATTCTCCAGATACTCTTAAATCAGACAATAATGATAATACAATGCAAAATATAGCAGTATGATAAAAGTCAAAACAAGTCTTGAGGTAAAAAATGAGTTGCCTGAACCTATAATGATAATACAGGGTAAAAAAATTTCATCTATCCCATAAATCAAGACATTTGTTATGTTGCAACAAACAACACACATCAGATAATTGACTGCAAATAAAAATATCAGGTTATTGTTATGTGCCCATAATTGGAACCTCACCAAGATACCTTATTCCATTGACCATTCTCATCAAGTAGCAGGTTATTTTAATCAAATGTGGGCTTCCCCGATTATGATTTAGCAAGCACATATATACTATATTATATCTTATTCACATCATCTCCATAAATAAAGTTTCCTTCAAATCCCATTCTGCAGTAACTCTTAATTCTGATATAATAAGCATTTAAATTTTTATGTTTTGTACCACACTTTGCTTTCCTTCACTAGTATCTTAACAACAATTTGTTTGCATTTACCAAAAATGAAAAAGAAAGGAAGGTTAAAAACGCATGTCATGAGGCTATTCATGAATCAATTACCTCACTGTCAGTTTGGATAAAGAAGGCTTGTTTCCCTAGCAAATAATCCACTTGCAAAAGGGAAAACTCAAGTCTTGAATTTCAGCCAACAATTGTTGTCATTATCTTTAAACTTCATAGATATTACTCACTTAGATTTTGGAAGCTTCACTCAAGACTATTGTACATTACCGGTGATGTATGAAACATAAGAATATAATGAACCACAACAGTAGAAAAAAAATAGAGGAATATAAGATTTATAAGATTTGCATGTACAAAAATATAAGAAGAATTAGTTAACACTAAAAGAGATAAGGAAAAAAAACATAGAAATTAGTGGTATTGCCATTCATATTTAGACTATGCTTATACCATAAAATAATATAATATTTACCATATAATACAATATAACTATAATATAATTATAGTTAATTATATGCATGCAACTTTCGTTCATCCCATAAAATGACTCCATAAAATGACTATGAACTTTCGTTCATCCCATATAATTATAGTTAAAATATTTTGAAGATTAATGTTGCACCATAATTTCACCATTTTCTTCCATTTAGCCCCCAAATGCATTTGAACCCCATTTAAGGAAACTAAATCTTTATTTGTTTCTTTGGAATTCAAGTTCCATGTTTGTATCAACAACATTTTCAGATCTTGCCACATCAACCTAAACAAAGTGATCAATGAAAAAAAGCCACTAGTACCTAAAGGAAACCAATTTTAAAATCATTAAAACATAACCGCTGCATTGAAAACAATAATAAAATGTCAATCTAATTAATACATTAGTGTTCACAAACACGTGACTTACTAAGGGGTTAATTTTAATAGAATCACCACCAAGTTTTTTCATTGCTTCTTGCATGCAAGCAAGATCAACAACAAGTACCCCAATAAAATCCTGAGATCACCATTCAATAAACCTTAGTCAACTAAACACCATAAATACAGTAGACACTTAGAATTTCACAAAAATCTTTAGTTTTCTTCATTGATTTTGGTCTCACTAAAACATAGAAGCAATCATTATAAGTAAAATAATTCCTTTTGGACTATTAGGTTGTTGCATACGAGTCATTATAAAAGTAGCAGGGTTGCAAAGATTGCATCAATAGAGGAACTAAAATGAGGGTTTACTTCCTCCCTAATAAGTTCCTTCTACCTTTATTATTGTTGTTGTAATAATGTTATTATCATTAGTATTCACTCCATGTTTATTTTTTATCTTGAACATGATTTATGTCTGTTGTACTCACTCCAATTATTTATATCACATACTTTGGCAGACATGTAAATCTTGATGAACCAGGAAGAACTGCATGGGAAGGATTTGATACTGGTACCAGAGTTGCTGCTGCTGGTATGATGCTATTCCTCTATTGATCTACACATTTACTTCATTAGTAGTATACTGAAGAAATTGACAGGACTTCAGGGGAAATCTTAATATTTTTTCCTATGCTTCTAAAGTGCATCTAGATTTCAATCTTGGAACAATGAAAAAACAACTTGTTATGACTTATTAGTCCTCACCTGATGTTACTTGGTGGATAACTTCAATAAAAGGTGCTTGACTCAAGTTTAAATATTGTTTATATATATGGTTCCACTTTCTATTATTCTAAAACCAACCACCCAGTTCAGCATTTTATCAGCATCCATTATGATAATAGGAATTCAAACTTTATATCCGTATAGCACATGTTTTTTGAAAAGGTTCACCAATCATTAACTACTAGTTTCATATTTTTTTTCATGCATGTAACTTTTTGCATACCTATGACAATAACATCAGTGAGGTTTGTTCCAAATATGAGGCTGGTGTACCTTCCTACTGTTGCATCTCTTCCTCTACCGTACAATGGGAGTGGTTTAATCACAGGGCACTCACTAATATCCTACACCAATTTATCTTAATTAATAAATAATATTTATACAAAGAAAAACTTTGGTTAGTGGTGTTGCACATGGAAGGGATAATGCATTATAAAAGCTTTCTGCCTAAAGAATTATGGTTTGCAGATTATTATAGAAAGGAATGCAAAACATTGGATACCTATTACTATGAACTAACAACTTCCAATAACTATGATTATCTCAGCCATGAGAGAATCTTGAATTTGAAGAAGCATCCTTGACTAATAATAGGTATGCCTACTTACATGATTTTTGTTTCAAGTTCAGGTGTAAAAATAAATCTCAGGTTATCAGAAAATTAAACTTTGCATTCAAAGAATGAATCACTCTTTGTTAATATTTTGGAATGTTTTTATTGATAGAAAAATGAACTTTTGTTGAGTCATGATGAAAAACATTATCATAACTAAGCCAGTGAATTTTGTGCATATCCCTTATCTTCCTTTATAACATTCTGATGTTTGAAAGAACCAAAAGACCATACAATCTCCCAAATATAGCACAACTAGACAAATATTTTTCTCAAGGTAAATAGGATATTATTTGTCTATCCAAACTAATATATCCAAGATTAATAAAAAAAATAATGCATTATCACATCAATGTTATATTCTGGAAATATAATTTCTATATAGAAGTTACTTTTGCTGATGGTGTAACATATTGTAGCTCAAGAAATAGCCTAGACAAACCCAACTATGAAGCACACAAACATCGTGGTAAGCATAGGCACAATTTTCAAAGGAAGTGAACGAGCGAAAATACCAATTTCAAAGGAAGTGAAGCATTTTCCCTCATAAACCATTTTCTTAACTCCTTTTATGTCAATCTTCTTCACCAAGCTTTTCGATCCTCCAAATCCTTAAACGTCGGTCACCAAAATCAACTTCTTTGCAATGGTTTATAGATCGGCAACCTTAAGGCTTGGGCGGGCTGTGAGGAGGCGAACATCGAGGCTGAAGAGACCTACGACCGTGGTGGAAGACGATCTTCATCGCGGAAGACGACGCCCCCGACATCAACACCTGGCTCGGATTCTCCCTCGCGGCCAACAAGCACTCCAATGCAGACGGCACCTACATAGTGGAATCAATCGAAGTCGAACAACCAAGTCATCATCGTGGTGTAGAGCTTCTACTGCGTAGTGTACCGCTTGCGAACTTCCTCATGAATGCCTAGTGAGAGTTAGGCAAAGAAATTAGGAAAAATCAAGGGCAAAGGAATTAGGGATCAGGATACCTAGGGTTTAGTAGATGCATAAGAAAGAGGAAATGGAGAATTTTTTTCAAATAATGAGATGAATACTTAATCACAAAAATGGAGTTTAATTTTTTTTTCTTCATATAGGAAGATGAGATTAAAGAGAGAGGATATTCTAGAAAAGAAAATCAATGGTACACGAAACAAATAAAAGAGAGGGAAGATGAAAAGTGAGGAAAAGACGGAAGGAACGAAAATCAATAGTATACCACAAAAATAAAAGAGAGGTAAGACGCAAAGTGAGGAAAGAGGAAAAGTAAAAATGAAGGAAAAATCAAAATCTGAAATTTGGTGCGGTTTTTTTAAACCCAGGCCTAGTTACTAGGGGTTTAGGACAAATCTCAATTATGTATAATTTTTGCAAGAGGTTATAATAACTCCGATAATAAACCTCAGTTATAATTAATTTTTTTGTAGTGTATTCACGAACAATTTGATTTAATCATCACCAGATTGAATCTTTCCAAGAGCAAATATACTTTGAGATGTTTGTTGGACGGCCTTATGAATAGCATAATTGATTATTTGATTGCTTAATTGATTAAAAACATTAAAAAAAACTTTTTATACTTACTTTTAACTTTATAAAAACTTTTTTTTGTCAATTTCTTTCATTTTAGTTTGTGAACTGAAATAAAAATGTCTTGTGAATATCTTGTGTGAAGACACAAATAACAATCAAAGAAAACTAAACTCTAAGATACATTTTAAGCAGCAACATCTTCAATAATCATGGAAATATTTTCATCTTTACTTAATTCTTCAAGTTCATCAAGTTATTTTCCCAAATATAATCATATTGGTTTAATAGCTTTACCTTGATGATCTAGCTTAAATTAATTAAATATAATCATATAATTTTATTCATGAAAAAAAAAAGTAAACTTATATAAAATATTTTAGAAATGTGTTTGTTTCTTTTATACTATAAATATGCGAAACATAAACAAGAAAATGGTTTTCTAAAACAGTCATGGTTGAATGAGATTGTGACCATATCGGCGTTTATGATCGCGGCTTTGCTTATTTGAATTAAATTGTAGTGTCCGTTGTGAATGATCGTAAAAAATTTGAGTCCTTCACTGTCCTAAGCTCAAAATAACATTCAGGGGGAGGTTGCAGTTATTTTGAGATGTCCTGAGAAAAATTGAGGAATGGAGGAATATAATATAGCATTAGAGAAGTTAAAAGCAGTAGGGAAGAGGAACAGGGATAAAGTTATCTTTCCAAATACTATAGTTAGAAGTGAAGATAAGGTTAGTTAGATAGTAATAGAAATAATAATAATAATAATAATAATAGAATTTACCGTGGTTGATATGAACTTGGGGATTATTAATAAGTCAATAATTATGTATTGGTTGACGTTTACAAACAAATAATAAATTCAACTGCTAATTTTATGTGTTGGATTTCAAGTTTATTTTACAGATATTCTGGCAAGGACAATCATAGATCACACAACAGCTTTCATCCAAGTTAGAAGTTTTGAGCTTCATCTTCCATAATCTGAAAATTCTGTGGTACAATTCACAAGACATACTCTAATTAGCTGTAATGGAGAAAAATTAGATATTTAATAATACAGAGGTTTAAACTTCGGAGAAGTTGTCGCATACCAAGAAAACTTATCTATAATTTATTTATTGCAAGTAAAATAGTGTTTTTTTAAAAAAAAATACTATTAGTGAAGGCACTAACTCTGTAATTAAAAAAATTGAATTGGACAAACTCAATGTTCAAAATTTAAATTAATGCAGACCAATACGTGGGTGTGACAGACATACAAGTGAAGTGATATAATGAAGTAAAACGATACTTATCACCGAAAGAAAGAGTAAATATTTAATAAGTAAAGTCTAACAATGTGATTGGTATCGAAATAAACAATTCAATTTCATAAAAACATTCATTCTCAAAGTAATGTGAATAAAACGGAGAAATGAAGTAGCAAATTATAAGAAAGAAGTTGATGGAAGAACGTACCTACAAACTATCCTTTTAGCCACCTATGACACTTGGCAACGTTGAGCTCAGCCATTACAAGTATATATTCTATCACTCTGTTCAAGAATCTCATGTAAGCAATTCTCCATGGTTGCCAAACTAGCATTGATCCAAATAAACCCCAAAATCCTGCAAAGAAACCTAGCCCCAAGCTCATGTATATTGCTCCATAGAAAATTGAACTGTCTTCTTCACCGTCTATTGTTGGTTGTTGTGTTTCTTGTATTGTCTCATCTCCTGGACAATTTTTGTTGAGTTGCTCTCCACAAAGATCAACATTTCCTTCAAAACAAGAGGCATCAAAGGTTTCAAAATGTCTTCCCCATGGGATTCTTCCACTGAGATTGTTGTTTGATAGGTCTAACACACCAAGACTATCAATGTTGGGAAGAGTAGAAGGGATATTTCCAGAGAAATTATTTCTTGATAAGTCTAGGAATTCCAGCGAACTTAAATTCCCAATTTCAGAAGGAATCTCTCCATGAAAGTTGTTTCTTGATAAATTCAAAGAAACTAATCCAACTAAATATCCAACCTCTTTCGGTACTTCACCGGTTAAATCATTACTTGAGAGGTCGATGCTTTTAAGAAGATTTTCTGGCTTCCAGAACTCGTAATCATGCCCTTTCCACGTCAATAAGAGGTAAGAGTCATAAATATTAGCATAAGACCCTAGAGTTGAAATTTTTCGTTGCCTTCCCATTGCCATTGGGAGTACGCTCCTTTCCATCATTGTAGAAAAATTCGTCAAACAAGTTGGAATTTTTCCTGATAAGTTATTCCTTGAGAGATCCAAGACTTGAAGATGTCTCAAATAGCAGAGATTTACAGGGACACTTCCAAAGAAGCCATTTACTCGCATGCTCAAGATTTTCAATTTTTTCATACTTTCTCCAATCCAAGAGGGTATTGGTCCAGACAACAAATTTTTACTCACGTCCAATAAAACTAACTCAGAACAATTCTTCCATGTGAGTGGCAGTTCTCCAATCAAATTGTTGTTCCGCAAAACCAGAGCTTGCAAATTAACCAGAGTACTCATGGACTGTGGAATCTTCCCTGATAATTTATTGTTTCTTAGATCAAGATATCGTAGAGAAGTTAGATGTTCCCAACACTCAGGTAGTTGTCCTGCAATTTGATTATTTGATAAATCCAAAGTGTGCATGTTTACTGTTACTCTATTTTCGCACAAAAGTGTCTTTAAATCTGAAAACTTATTTTCCGACAGATCCAACGTGCCGGTGTGTTGGAAAAATGTAGGAATTACACCTTCAAATTGATTTGAATTTAGAATTATTGCATTTGAACCATCTTCGACAAACTTCATCGTTAAATTCGGAACGACACCTTTGAGACTGTTGTAAGACATATTGATCCCACTTATAAACTGTAACTTATTCCAAAACCAATCTGGTACAAAGTCATCGATCCCCGCATCAGAAATATCCAACAATTTTAGCTGACTTTGAGTCTGGAGCCAACTTGGGAAGTTAGGACCCAACTTACAAGAAGCTAGGCCCAAACTAAGTAATTGGAAGGGTGGAATCCATGTGGTAGGAAACTTTAGAGACAATGAGTTGTCTGATAAGTCTAGTTGGAACAACTGGGACAAATTTGTGAGATGCAATTCATTGATATCACCCTCCAAGTAATTCTCCTCAAGATGAAGAGTCCACAACTGATAAAGAAACCCAAGGGAAGCTGGAATCTTGCCTTTTAGTTTGTTAGAAAAGAGTTCAAGAACTTCGAGAGAGCTCATTACTTTCCCGAATGCATCTGGAATGGGACCTTCTAACAAGTTATTATACAGGGAAAGGCTTTGAAGTTTGGTGGTGACGTTGCAAACCCACTGAAATACAATCGATGATTTCAGTTGATTATATGACAGATCAAGGATGACAAGAGAATGAAATTTTTTAATGGAAGTGGATGACCCAAGAAAGCTTTTATCAGTGAGGCCGCACTTAAACAAATGAAGTACTTGTAGTTTGGTGCTGAAGTTGAGATTTTCATGAAACATTGATGTCTGACTCAGATTGTTACAAGAGAGGTCAAGTTTCACAAGAGAAGGAAAATTTAGATAATGAGGAGAGGACAAAGCAATGTTATTACCAAAAAGATAAAGCTCTTGGAGATTAGGACTATAGTTGGACAACAACTTGAATGTTGATAACCTGAGCATATTATTAGAGAGATGGAGGATGGAAAGTGAAGTGGAAATGTTGGATTGAGAAGGAGAAAATGGTGAAAAATCAACATCTGAAAGTCTACAACTGTCTAGATTTAACTCTTGTAAGTTTGGAAGATGGTCACTAATAAGTTGAAACCAGGGATGAGAGAAACTAAGATAAGTAAATGAATAAAGATAGAGAGTTGTTAATGAAGAGAGAGAAGATACCCAATTTTCATCTTTTAAATTAAGACCGGAACGTCCATCAAGTCTAAGAGAATGCAAGAGAGGAAGATTTCCAACCTGGAAAGGGAGTGTTCCATTAAGTGAATTTACTGAAAGATCAAGATACACCATACGTGACAAATTTCCAAGTTCATGAGGGATTGCACCAGAAAAGTAATTTCCTGAAAGATCAAGATAACCCAAATGCGAGAGATTTCCAAGTTGAGAAGGAATTTCTCCATCAAGACCAGTTCTTTTAAGATCAAGACACTCTAACTTTGAGAGACTCCCCAGTTCGTAAGGAATTTTCCCGAAGAAAATTGATTGGGATAGATTAAGATATCTTAAGCTTTGAAAGGAGCCGATGGTTGCTGGAATTCGACTCGCATTGAAATAAAGATACTGATATAAGCTTTGCAAGGAGCCAAAGGATTCAGGCATTTGAACATTAATGGAATAACTAAGAAAACTGAGATCCAAATATTCTAATTTTTGCAAGTCAACCAATGAAGTGATATTGATTGAACCTGACAAAAACTGTTGTTCTGAACCACGAAGATCAAGCATCTCTACGTGACCAGTTTCATTGTTGCATTCGATTCGTTCCCATTTGCAACATTCTCTGTTATCGTCCCTCCACGTGGACAGCATGCCATAGTAATCTTCCACACTTTGTTTGAAATTGAGGAGTGCATGTCTCTCCCTCTTTATGCATTTCACATATGAAGTTTGTGGTAGCGAGTTGAATCCAAGAATGGAAACTTTGGTATGTGCAAGGCACAGGAACACTATGAACAATATTTTGAGGAAGTAGCTAGCCATAGCAATTTTGCAGATATGAAAGTTATGGTATGCTATGAACCTTGGTGTGAGTAAAAGAAGAAACACTACCAATTTATAATTTGCGGTATACAGCAGGGTGTAAGTAGTTGGCATAGTTGTGCATGAATCATACTGTTGGCTATGAATATGAAGTTTTTACAGCATCATGATTCATGATGATGTTGACTATGAAAGCTTGTGGTTTTTATGACCACGCGGAGAATTAACCCAAAACCTAATAAGAATATAAGCTTTGTTTTAGGACTCCCTCAGTTATATGAAACTAAAAAGAAGTTATCTTTTATTCTCTATATTTTTCACACTGTTTTTATTATGATCCGTGTTTAATTAAATTTACTAGGATTTCTTGTTCTTCTTCTTATATTATAGAAAGAGTTTAAAGTTTGAGCGATATCTATTATACTATTTGTGTACAAATGACTGCTGAATTGGAAAAATATTTTATTAATCTTTAAACAATTCTATGTTTTCTTAAGAATTTATTTTATATTAACAATCTTCACCTTTTTGCCTATGCTCAACGAAATTTAAGTATTAGGATATGATAAGTAATAAACTATATTCAAATAGATATTATTTTAATATAATACTATTAATTTACAATTTTTTTATTTCTTTTATATTAATTATCTAGACATTCAATATATTACTTTCTTACTTTTTTCCTTTAATAACTTTGTACATCTTTTTTTTGAATAATGAATCCTCCTCGATTTAATATGTTTATATACTAGTAAAAAAAACTTTATAAACATATGATTACTATAAAAATGTATATAATGAATAAAATTAAATTAATTCTCTCGTATTATGAACAACTATAAATCTTACTTATTACACAAGCATATGTTATTGGTATTGAGCACCACCATGACAGTACAAGGAAGTCATTGTTACCTGGAACATATTTGGAGTGGTATTTCTTCGGTCCTCAAGATAAGAAATATATAAATGTATCAAGAATCAATTGCAACCAAATCTGGCTATTGGAAAATCACATGGAAAGATTCTCAAAGTTGTGGCATAGGAATGAAAAAAACTCTAAATGGGAGAAATGCACCCACTTACCAAACGGGAGAGCTGCGAAAGCGAGAGCGAGAGAGCAAAGCAAGACGAACAACCGCTAGAGATAGGAGGAGACGAGCAGTGGCGGATCTTAACCAATAATGTTGGGAGAATCAAAATAATATACTCAAAATTCAAACTTTATATATTTAATTGTTGTCATTAACACAATAAAAATGAAGAAATAATTTAGTATAACCATGTATTTACAAAAGAAATCACACCTATACAAAGAATTATCCTTCGTTTTTTAGATCTTTGAACTCATCCATAATTAAGTCAAAACTAAAATTTTCAACTATTTCTTTTTCATTGTAAATATAAACATGTTCCAAAGAATTAATATAAAACACGTTCCTCTAATCAAACAATATGATCATTTGTATCATGATTCAGGATGCATAAAGCTAAGATATTGAATTTGTATTGATTTCATCTTCACCAATTAATAGCTTTTTTTTTATCACTTTTAAGAAATAAATTTATTCTTTTATTCTTCATCAATATACCTATTTCTTTTTTAAGTTTAAGATTAAAAAATAATTTATCATAATTTAATTAAAAACTAAAAATTAAGAGTTACTAAAAGAAAAAAATCAATAACAACCAAGTCCCATTAAAAGATGATTATGAAAAAACACATAGTACATTCATTTCTTCTATAATCATAAAAAAATGAATATAAGGCTCATGTGATGAAAAATAATATTAACTATTAAACAAATATTTCACTATCCAGTAATACGAGAGAGTTATATTTTGTCTTCACAAATAAAAGAGAACAAATAATAAATGAAAACAAGAAGAATAAGTTTATATTTAACTGTTTTTTTTTTTTAAAAACAAAAAGGAAACATATGAGAGTGTGAGATCAATATAATTTGTGAAAAACTTAAAAAATACAATAAGAAAGAAAATAAAAAATATCTTAATAAATATTTTTATTCTTCATTACATTTGATTTTATATTTTATTATTTATTAACATTAAATGTTATGCATTATAAAATAAAGAAAAAGACACCTCATTTAACTTCTATCAATCCAATATATGTTAAATATAACAAAAAAATTTAAAAAATTGAAAATAATATATATATATATATATATATATATATATATAATATAAAAAATTAAAAATTGTGGGAGGCCACGATCACCGCTGCCCCCAATGATCCTCCACCACTAGAGACGGGGTGTGATGTAGTGTAGTGAGGAGGCGAGAAGGAGACAATGGTCTAGAGAGGAGGAGAGTTGGGAGTGTGAAATGCAACGCCAAAACAATTGGAGGGAAGAAGAAAATTAAAATCATTATGTTGGTTATAGTGAACCTACATAGTATTTGTATTTTAAATTTAAAATAATATAATAAACTTGTATTATTACAAAATTGTCACCGCTCTCACTTATTATGACGGTTCTTTTGATAACTAGCATATAAAATTTTGTATTTTTTACAAATTGTCTCCTCTCCTACTTACTATGGTGGTTCTAATAATAACCGGTATAGAAAATCTCATCATATTTATAATTATGCCAGTGCTTCACATATTATGATGGGTGGATTATAACTGTCATAATAAATCATCATAAAATCTAATTTTTACACTAATAATATATATATATATATATATAATTTTAAATTTAACTTAATTTTACAAAATTAATTTATAAAATGAAATTTATATTATTTATATATTAGAATTTAATCTCAACTAATTGATGCAAGATCTTCAATGTATTTCATATTCTTCAAAATACTAGGTTTTAATTATCTTGCAAATATTCAATATTCAACCTTGCTATCATTATCATATGTCTTCTTCAAAATACTAGGCTTTAATATGTTTTTTTTTTTTTTGTATTTGAGGGTCTTTTTCACCACAAAATTGTAAAATAGGATCCGTTATTTTTTTTTTAAATTGGATCAAGTCGTTGTGGGGGAGTACGACATTAAGATGAAGTTGTCCTCGACCTGACCAGTTTCGTTTTTTTCAAACAATGTCGTCATTGAAGACGACGGTTTTGATTTTAAATGAAAAGTGAAGTCGTCCTCTAAAATGACGACTTCACTTTTCACTTCTTTGTTTTTTATTTATTTTCAGTTTCATTATTTTTTATTTTTTTTTTCAAATTTTTCTCTATCACTATTTTTTTTTCAAATATTTCATATTTCATTATTTTTTTTATTTTTTTGCAAATTTATCATTTTTCATTATTTTTTGTTTTTTTCAAATTTTTCAGTTTTGATTATTTTTCTTCTTTTTTTTTAATTTTTCTTATTTTTTAAAAATTTTCAGTTATCAATTTTATGTATTTTTGTTTAAAATCATTAATTATGAAAAAAAAAACTGAAAAAGTGAAGTCGTCACGTTAGAGGACGACTTCACTTTTCAATTAAAACCAAAATCGTCGTCTCTAATGACGACATTGTTTTTTTAAAACAAGTAAAAAAATCGGTTAGGTGGAGGATGATTTCACCTGTAATGTCGTCCTCCCCTGACGACTTAACCCTTTTTGGCAAAAAAAAAATTAAATGAACTCATTTATACAAATTTCTTTTTAAATAGACCCCAAAATCCAAAATACAAAATACCCTGCAAATATTCGTTATTCAACCTTGCTATCCTTATCATAAGTCTTTTTCCTCATGTCTGGTTTCCGATCATAAGTCTTTTTCCTCATGTCTTGTTTCCGTACCGACCCTTCTCATGTGTTGTGTGCTCAACTTTAATTTGCCCATGACTTTCTCACTACCTTTTCTGAATGTTTGTATTATACGTCAAGGTAACGACCATTTTTGTTTTAGTGAAACCGTTTCATAAAGCCTGCTACTCGTTTTCTTGCATTAGATCACCTATGAAAGTCAGCACACACACATTACATGCTGATTAATTAGAGCTGTTGGGTACATTCCCAAACCATAGTGTGTGAAGAGTGAAAAAATATCATTGATTGTGTATATCAACATTTGTGACTCACACCACGTCCATATATATTCAGTTTTAAATACTGTCGTGAACACGAAGAACGTTAATTCGTATTAAACAGGTAATCACTTTGATAAACTGTTATAATTTGGGAAGAGTATGATTAGTGCCGGAACTTAGAACCAAAATTTTATATAAATTATTTTTTCAACATTAAAATAAAATTCTTTCCTCACATCATTTTTTCTCTATTCAAAACAAACATATATGATAATAGAATCCAAAAAAATATGATAATAATATATATGAAAGCGTAACATAAAGTTTGTTATCAACAATCATATATTAAAAAAAAACAAAAGTTACCTTTAATCATAGTATTTTCTCCGTGCTCTTTAAATGACTTAAAATGTTGAATAATTGAATCAAAACTAAAGTTTGTTGTAATATCCCTTTTAATATAGATTATTATAATGCTTGCTATAAAAAATTTTAAAACCCATAAAAAAACACTGAAAGAAGTTAAAACATGTTGATGACAATCAACTCAATGCCAATTAGAATTCAATGAAAATCAACTCAATTACATGTAACAATGAAAACATTTGAGTTAGGTCGTCCGTTTGGTTTTTTACTAAAAAGATAGCCCGGTAAGCAATATGCAACATCTTTTAATGGCGATTACCGAATACTCTAACGATGAATGAAATAAGCTAAACCATGTGTATTACAATCTTCTTGGATAACTATCTTTACTAGACAATGTATCATTTTCTAGATGCATTTGACATGGATCTCATTTTAGATAAGTTCTTCGTACCTCATCAATTTATTTGATGGGTATTGCCAAATTTGAGGATATTTCCCCGGACCACGTTGTAAAGCATTTTCAAATTCATTGTATGTAACTTTAGGACTTTTAGATAGTTGTTTTTTATTTTCTTCAATTTTTGAATTATCGTGAAGTTTCTCTAATTTAGATGACATAGATGCATTTTTTTCATTTTCATCACAAGCATTCCTCTTGAAAAAATAATCAATTCTTCTACTCTTTATCATATTTTTTCTAATATAAATTTGTCACCTCTCACCTATTTCAGAAAAGATAAAATTATGAATACCCTAACTTAAATCTCAAAACTAAGACTAAATATTGCTCTTCCCTTATACAATTTCAAAGGCTAAAATAACTTTATCTACCCAAAGAGAGTTTGATCAATAATTAAAGCATGATTTTATGATCATAAAGATATTCCTAAACCATAGAAAAGCCATAAAAAAGAGGAAACCATATTGTTTCGGAAAAAAAGGGGTACAAAATGAATTTACTAAAAAAAAAGAATTGTTCCTTAACTCCTCAATTTTGCTGTGATGCCATTTTATTCTGCAAATGATAAAATATTGATGATAAAAATTGGAATAGAAAGAATAACAAAGAAAGAGATGAAGGTACCGAAGAGAAATAAATCAAAAAAAGAAGCAAAATAAATTATAACAGCAAAGTAAAACGTGATTTTTAAATTTAAATAAAACATTTTAAAACTAAATTATATAAATAATATATAAACATATTTTTAAAATATATAAAAAAAAAGAAAAAAAAACATTGGGAGAGTCGTTGTAAAAACATCACACATAATAATAAAAAGACACTAGGGATATACAACACCAATGAGACCTAAGTCCAACCATATAAGGCATTGACACCACTCTCAACCAAAAACCTTAAGGCAATGGGTTTATGGGTCTTTATTCTTATATAGTGCTATACTTTCTCATTTCTAGTCAATGTGGGACTTAGACTCACACTTGGATTTCTAACAATCTCCCCCTCAAGGGTGAGTCCCTTCAACCACATTGGTACAGTCCCCCTCCAGCCGAAGCATTCCCAACCACGAGTACTTCTTTTCTACTTTTTTCTGTACTGCCGTTCTTTTCTTAACGGGACACGCTTACCTAGAATACTTGCCCAGAAGACTTTCGATACTAGGACCATACTGCACTCGTCTAAGCCGGTTTTAACCATCGGCTCTGATACCACTTGTTAGGTTTACAGAGGGGGTATCACCGAGGAGATACAACACCAATGAGACCTGAGCCCAACCATATAAGGCATTGACACCACTCTCAACCCAAAACCTTAAGACAATGAGTTTATGGGTCTTTATTCTTATATAGTGCTCTACTTTCTCATTTCTAGTCAATGTGGGACTTAGACTCACACTTGGATTCCTAACAACATTGTCATGGAGTGGAAATGTCAATCCTTACAGTAATCCAAAATACTTGGAACGGAAAACTGAGGCACACCATGATTCCATTAACAAAATGGAATAAGAGTTCAACATTATTCAAAATAAATACTCAAAGAGCAAGGCAATACATGGGCTACAACCCTAAAAGAAAAACTCAAAGAACCGAGATTCGACCCAAGATAAGCTATGCAGCAGAATTTCCATCACCCTGATGATCACGAGTAGTTCCCACATCTGCTCACATCAATAAATTGATGATCATCGCAAAAGGAGAAAACCACACATAGAACACACAAGCAAACAAAAAGGGTAAGGTAAAGTAAAAAGGTTTTTATCATGCAATCGAACATACAATTTAAATGTTAAGAGTACATAAATCAACAAAGCATGTAATGACCGACAAGCAAGACACTAAGACTCAATTATTCAGATACATATAATCAGTCAGATTCACTGGATGCTTGCACTTGTGGTGGCCTTTACTACACTGTAGAACCATTGCAAATGGGTTTCACCCTACCACACTCAAGGTTAGCCTTCAAACATCTAAGGACATTATCCTACCAAAGATTAGGTCCTCATGCCACTCTCACCACTTGACTCAGTACGCTCTACGTGAGACTAACTAATTCTTTAGAGTGTCAGGATGCAATCCTTACTTGAATCCTTACTAAATTATATAATAAGGCACCACCACAAAAATCCCGTGGAATTACATCCTGACCATGAGGCACCACCATGAACTCCCACTAACAGGAATCATGGAATTATGTCCTAACCATTAAGCACCACCGCGAAACCATCATGAAATTACGTCTTGACCATGAGGCACCACCATGAGATCTCACCTAGAGATTCATGGAATTACGTTTTAAACCATACCAGAATCATGTTTCACCAACCAAGCATCATGTTATCGTGCATACCAATCTCATGCCTATATTTATAACCAACCATCCAATCATGTCCCATAAACAAGATCATGCCAAACGCATCAATTTCATTCCCATTGTGTCATATATAATACATACAAGGCATCGTACGTGACTTTGTAAAGTAGCACACCAACCAAACATTAGAAAACATACATTTAACCAATCAACACTGTAAATCTCGCTCAGACGAAGGAGCTCTCGGTTAGGCGAGAGGAACCCCTCGCCTGGGCGAGATTGCAATAGTGGGCACGTCAAGGTCTCGCTCAAGCTAGCCCATCTCGCTCAGGCGAGTGGGATTCACTTAGGCGAGCCCTCGAAACAGATAGGGGGTGAGCTGCTGTTGTTCTCGCTCAGGTGAGAGCTCCTCGCTTAAGCGAGAGCTTTCTTTTTTAGCGACCAACCCGCTCGCTTGGGCGAGTTTAGCAGAACTCACAAGTTCCCCTGCGTGCCAAACCAGATTCAAGCCATTCCAGCAGTACAAGCACCATAATAATACACATCCAAAAACATATATGAAGCATTTACAACTTAACGCAAACCAAACAGGCATAAATATTTCAAAAACAATGAACCCTAGCTCCACTTATCTGGAAAGTGCTAACCAACGACACCGAAACTTAAGCTAACGAGCACCACAACTCCAAGAACGAATTCGAGAACTGGAAAATAGCGGAAACAGATTTAAAACAAGTCCACTACGGTTAACCTTCAGTAGAAACACGAAAATCAAACCAAAGGAATAGTAGGGGCTGAAAAACAACTTACGTGGAGTAGGAAATAGGGTTAAGCTAACTTGAGGATGAATGTGATTCAAACCCTAGCAGAGTACTGTTGTTGCAGCTCTAAGAGAGGAAGGAGAAGGGTCTTTTCTGAAAAGTGGAAGAAAATGAGAGTGTTAGGTTGATTTAGGGGCTTTGGACACAAATATGGGCCAGCCCCAAGCCCAACTCATTAGAGTATATGCCCTTAAACATTATGACAAATTTAAAGTGGACCTTACAGTCGTGGGTCTCCTATCATACTTAAGATCCGCGACGAGTACGATCTTATCTTTATTATGCATTTTTAAGCATGTCTCTCTTTGTTTTGTTTTTTGTTTTGTTTTATTTTCTTTTTCTTTATTACTTTTTTTCTTTGTTCTAAAATGTATTTTGGACTACTTTTATAAAAAAGTTGAACACTTCAAATATTTTCCATTTTGTATATTTTTTTTGGTCCATAAAAAAAAAGAAACCGGCTATAACTCTAAAAAAAATTAGAAACACTGTTAAGCTAAAATGGCGAAAGGTGAAGTGGAATTACGATCTTTACCTTTAATAATGAAAATATATTTTGAAGAAGGAATTTGCAATCTATAATTCTCTCACATAATTAACGCAAACTTAATCATGGATGTGTGAATTGAATAGAGTTCGTTAAACAATTTTGTTTCGTGATGAAATATAAGAAAAACAAATGTGGTTGCATATACGGTTTTTTAAAGCTATACTTTAATGGTTGAAATTTTACATTAACAAATTTATAACATATCTTACATGTTAGTTTGATAAGATTGAGTTAAACTTAAAATTTACTTCTTGTAATGGTATTAAAGTCATTAAAAGCCTACCATAGCAAGATTTTTTATTTGTTAGATATATTATCAGATCGTTATGAAATTACCTATTAATATCTAGTCAATCTCACAATCGAGATATATATGTCTCGACATAGTGGATGTGTTAAAGATCTCATATCAACTAGAGATATGACAAATTTATAATATATGTGTCTCATTAGTAATCTAATCATCCTTATTTATAACCTATCACTACAAAAAAAATGCATTTTAGCGACCACCTAATTTTTTCGGTCGCTAAAAGGTATAAAATCGGTCGCTAATAATAATGATAAATATATGTTTATGAACAAAAATATTTTTGAAATAAAAATATTATGTTTGTGAATTTCTTTAGTTATTTTTTATACATCGAGAGAGCAACATACATAAATATATTAATATTAAAATTAATACTTGATCATAAATAGTTTTAAATCATAATTATAATTGTTACCACACAATTATCTTTGTTATGACTATTTGATATTTTTACAATCAAAATGTGATAATCATGATAATAACAATAATCAACATCCTAAAACTTAAGTCCATATTGAACAATTTAGAAACTTCTCAAATTACAAAGTTTTTTTAATAAAACAAAGATTTTAGCATTCTATATAATTCAAAAACAAAACTTTTATTTCAACTTATATAGTCACCGTGGTAGATATTTTGTTAATAATATTATCGATCATTGTTTTAGTTGTTACACAAATTAATATCATTACACATTTATTAGTTATATTTTAGTTAGTAAATAAAACTTGAAACATATCTGGCGACTAAAACTTTTTGGTCACTAATTCGGTTAGCAAAAACATTATATTTAGCGACCGAAATTCTTTGGTCGCTAATTACCTCATCATACATATTTTGCGACCACTAGTTTTTCGGTTGTTAGTAAAATATTTATTCGGTCGCTAATTCGGTCACTAAATACATTACATTTAGTGACCAAAGTATTTCGGTCGCTAATTAACATATTACATATATTTAGCGACCACCAAATATTCAGTTGCTAATACAAGATCCATATTGGTCGCTAATTCGGTTGCTAAAAACATTGCTTCCAAATTGAATAAATAGCAACCGATTTAGCGACTAGATTTTTGCTACTGAAAAGTTCGGTCGCTATTTTAGTCGCTAACCATATTGTTGTCACTTGAAAGGTGATCGGTTGCTATGACAAATTTGTAACAAATATCGTTCGGTAGCTATTTCGGTCACAAATAGTGACCTAATTTTTTCGGTCGCTAAAAAACTTATTTCTAGTAGTGTATGTCTTAAAGTTTAAAATAAGTAATTAAGTTGTCTAATAACCCCTAGGACCTATGCTAATCTAGATATAGATTCACTAAAATCTTAGAAAGACATTTGACTATTACAATATAAAGAGTTTAACAAAATAAAAAGTAGTTTATCTTTGGTACTCCAAGTTTTTACACTCAAAAGTTTGTTTTCTAGTACTTCATATTTAACCTCAAGACTCTAAGCAGAATCTCCATGTAAATACAAGGTAGTTCTAACCTAGAAGAAAAAAAAAATTAAATGCTCTTATTTGAAATCACGTAAACTTAAAATCAGAATAATTTTATTATATAAAGGAGGTTATATTAGGATGGTGATAATTTCTCAAGAGTTTTTTCACGAGTACTCAAGAAAAAATTAAAAGAATCACTCAGAAAATAAGCATACGAGGGAGGGTTGATCGGGTGTTTTGAAACTTGTAAAACTTTAAAAATCTTAAAGGGCTATTTCTCTTGGTCAAATAGTAGAAAACATGTTCTATGTTTTTGTGAACTATGTTTTTGTGAAGAGGGTGTTACAAATAAAATGGTCAAATCTAAAATTCAACACCATTGATACCCCTCTTTGTTCTTAGACTTATATTTCAATGGATTTTGAACAAATAGATATGATTCGATTTATGTGATTGTGGATGGATTTTTAACAATAATCCATTTTTTAATCAGTTATGAAAAATATGAATTAATAGGGTCAATACGGTTGTCCCAACGATTGTACAAAAAATACATAAAAAAGTTGAAAAGGAGAAAAAAAAGACATGATACATGGCTACCTCTTCCCACAAATCTCAATAAAACCATAAGCAACCCTATATCCTCAACCCACAAATCCTATCAATCCAAATTTCGAGTTTATATTCCAAATCCATCTACACATAAGTATTCCTAAGAAGATATATCCAATATTTGGGAATGATTCAATAACAAACTATATTAAAATCCTGAAAGTACAACATAATAATGGTTTAATGGCACATATTATCTTCTCCCAAGTTTCCATTCCTGTATATCCACTGATGACAAGCTAACCATGACGACACTTATGCCCACCTCCATAAAAGCATTCACAAGCATAGAAAATAGGTGTTGTGTATTTTCTACTAGCGTTTAAGCGTTAGTTAGCCAAGCATAGTAGAGCAATCATATCACCATTTTCACTTACTCGGATTTATTTTTGTATTAAGATAAACAACTAAGTGGACATATCACCATTATATTTTGTGTTTCTAAAAGAATAAAGAAGAAGGAGTACACTGAAGTATGAATGAACCATAAAACTCTCATTCATTATTGCAACCAAACTTGTTTTTGTTTCCATCAATGTTGACACTTATAAATGTGGGTAGTCAATTTGCATTATAAGAAAAGTTTCCCTCAATGCTTACATTACCCAATAGAAGATAATGAAGCTCAATACCTACTCCAGTAATCCATGCAGCTTTCATCATCTTCCATAGACTGCAAATTCTGTGATACAATTCACAATACATACATTAGTCGTGATGAAGAAAGCTATGAGACTTAAGAGGTTTAGACATCATAGAAGTTCTCCTAAAACAAGAAAAGTAATCCAAACAGAGCACGCCATCTATAATTTATTTATTGCAAGTAAAATAATGATTTTATGGAAAACCACAATTAGTAAAGGCACTAACTAATTAAAAAAACTTAGAATTGGACATATTCAATGTTTAAATTTTAAATTAGTGAAGACCGAATTGTGAGTGAGAGACATACAAGTAAGAAGTTATAATATAGTAAAACGATACAAATCAGCAATAGAAAAAGTAAAGATATAATAAGTCTAACAACTCGAACTTGATTGTATCTAGATAAACAATCTTATTATTTAAAAAAAGTACATTCTACATAAACAGAGAAATAAGCAGTAGCAAGTTTAGAGAAAGAATTTAATGGAATAACGTACCCAATAACTATCCTTTTAGCAAAGTACGGCATTTGGTAATGTTCAGTTCAACCATTACACGAATGTAGTCTATGAGTCTGTTCAAGAATCTCATATAAGCAATTCTCCATGGTTGCCAAATTAGTATTGACCCTAACAAGCCCCAGAAGCCTACAAAGAATCCTACTCCCAAGCTCATGTAAAATCCTCCATACAAAATTGAATTCTCTTCTTCACCATCAATGGCTGCTTCTTTAGGTTTTTGTGTCTTGTCTCCAGGACAACTTTTGTTGAGTTGCTCTCCACAAAGATCATTATTTCCTTCAAAACTAGAGGCATCAAAGGTTTGTAACTGTCTTCCCCAAGGGATTCTTCCACTCAGATTATTGTTTGATAGGTCTAACACACCAAGACGATCAATGTTTGAAAGAGTGGAAGGAATACTGCCTGACAAATTATTTCTTGATAAGTCCAGAAACTCTAGCAAACTTAAATTCCCAATCTCAGAAGGAATTTCACCATGAAAGTTGTTTCTTGATAAATTCAAAGAAATCAATCCATCTAAATATCCAATCTCTTTCGGTACTTCACCTGTTAAATTGTTACTTGAGAGGTCAATGCTCTTGAGAAGATTCTCTGGATTCCAAAACTCATAATCCTGACCTTTCCACTCCAATGACAAGTAAGAGTCATAAATATCTCCATAAGATTCTTGAGAAGAAATTTTTCGTTTCCTTACAATTTCCCTCCGGATTACGCTCCTTTCCATCAATGTGGTAAAATTTCTGAAACAAGTTGGTATTTCCCCTGACAAGTTATTCTTTGAGAGGTCAAAGACTTGAATTTGACTCAAATAGCAGAGTTGTACAGGAACACTTCCAAAGAAGTGATTTACTCTCAAGCTCAAGATTTTCATTTGCTCCATATTTTCCCCTATCCAAGAAGGTACTGGACCAGACAACAAATTTTTACTCACGTCTAATAAATCTAAGCTAGAACAGTTTTTCAATGTGAGTGGCAGTTCTCCACTAAAATTGTTGTTTCGTAGGACCAGAGCCTGCAAGTTAACAAGAGTACCCATGGACTCTGGAATCTTTCCAGATAATTTATTATTTCTGAGATCAAGAAATACTAATGAACTTAGATGTTCCCAACACTCAGGCAGTTGTCCCATTATTTGATTATTTGATAAATCCAAAGTACGCATATATTTTGTTACTCTATTTCTGCACAATAATGTATTTAAATCTGAAAACTTATTTCCTGACAAATCCAACGTGCGAGCGTATGACAAAAATGTAGGAATTACGCCTTCAAGTTTATTTGAATTTAGAATTATTGCATCTGGACCATCCCCAAGAAATTTCATCGTTAAATTTGGAATCGGACCTTTGAGAATGTTGTAAGACATATTCGTCTCACTTATAAACATTAAGTTGTTCCAAAACCATTCTGGTACAAAAAGTCATGAATCCCAGCATCAGAAATATCAAGGAAGCTTAGCTGATTTTGAGACTGGAGCCAGTTTGGGAAGCTAGGACCCAACTTGCAAGAAGCTAGTCCCAAATTAATTAATTGGAAAGGTGGAAACCAGGTAGTACCAAACGTTAAGGAAAACGAGTTATCTGATAAGTCTAGTTCTATCAATTGGGACAAATTTGTGAGATGCAATTCATTGATATCACCCTCCAAATAATTCTCCTCAAGACGAAGAGACTGCAACTGATGAAGCAACCCAAAGCTTTCTGGTATTGCTCCAGTTAACTGATTGTTGGAAAGACATACACTCTTCAAAGATGTAAAGGCTGAAATATTAGGTAGTTTTCCAATAATCAAGTTATTCGATAAATCTAGATTCTCAAGTGCAGGGCTGTTGCACCTTGAGGAATTCTGAATGAAGCTAGAAATTTTCCCACTCAAACTGTTACCGTCAAGGTATAATATCTTCAATGTGCATATGTTCCCAAGGGAAGCTGGAATCTCGCCTTTCAGTTTGTTGGATTCAAGTACGAGATTTTCAAGAGAGTTCATTACTTTCCCAAGTGCATCTGGAATGGAACCTTCTATCAAGTTATTATACAGGGAAAGGGTTTGAAGTTTGGTGGTGAAGTTGAAAACCCAGTTAAATATAACCGATGATTTCAATAGATTACTTGAGAGATCGAGGGTGACAAGTGAAAGAGAATTTTTAATGGAAGCAGATGTCACAGCAAAATTTCTATCAGTGAGACTGGAATTTCTTAAGTAAAGATTTTGTAGTTTGGTGCTAAAATTGAAAATCCCTTGAAATATTGATGTTTGAGTCAGATTATTAGAAGAGAGATCAAGGAGCACAAGAGAAGGAAAGTTTGGATAGTGAGGATAGGACGAAACAATGTTATTACCAGAAAGATGAAGCTCTTGGAGATTAGAGCTATAGTTGGACAACGATTGAAATGTTGATGACGTCAGTATATTATAAGAGAGATCAAGGATGGAAAGTGAAGTGGAAATGTTGGATTGAGAAGGAAACAAAGATGAAATATGATGATCTGAAAGACCACATCGGACTAGACTCAACTCTCGTAAGTTTGGAAGATGGTCACTAATAATTTGAAGCCAGGGATGAGAGAAGTCAAGATAAGAAAATGAATAGAGACTGAGAGTTGTTAATGAAGAGAGAGAAGTCAGCCACTTTTCATCCTTTAAATGAAGACTGTTACGTCCATCAAGTCTAAGAGAATGCAAGCGAGAAAGATTTCCAACCTGGAAAGGGAGTGCTCCGGAAAATGAATTTCCAGAAAGGTCGAGATACCTCAAATGTGATAGATTTCCGAGTTGAGAAGGGATTGCATCAGAAAGTTGATTGTATGAAAGATCGAGATACCTCAAATGTGACAGACTTGCAAGTTCAGAAGGAATTGCATGAGAAATTTCATTGACTGAAAGATCGAGATACCTCAAATGTGACAGATTTCCAAGTTGTGAAGGAACTTCTCCATGAAGATCATTACTTTTAAGATCAAGATACTCTAACTTTGACAGATTTCCTAGTTCATAAGGAATTGTCCCTAAGTAAACTGACTTTGATAGATTGAGATATCTTAACCTTTGAAAGGAGCCGATGGATACTGGAATTTGGCTATGGAGAAATAAATTAGAGCTAAGATCCAAATATTTCAAATATTGCAAGTCACACAATGAAGTGATATTGATTGAACCTGACAAATAATGCGATATTGAACCACCACGAAGATCAAGCATCTCTATGTGACCAGTTTCGTTGTTACATTCAATACCTTCCCATTTGCAACACTCTCTGTTATTTTCATCATCGCTCCACGTGAACAGCATGCCATGATAATCTCGGACACTTTGTTTGAAATTGAGGAGTGCTTGTCTCTCCCTCTCTATGCATTTCACTTGTGAACTCTGTAATGGCGAGTTGAATCCATGAATGGATAATTTTGCACGCAGAAGACATACAAACACTGCAAACAAGATTTTCAGAAAGTAATTTCCCATTACAATTTTCCTGATATGAAACTTGTGGTATATCGATAAAAGAACCAACACCGCGCTTACAATTATGATTGCCTTCGCAACAGTGTGTAAGTAGTTGACATTGTACGAAGAGTCTTAATTTCTTGGCCCTATCTTATTGACTTTCGAAGTCAAGCAAGGAAGAAAGTTTGAAAGCTAGATATTTCTAAATCAAAAGAAAATCGAGGGACCCCTAAAGTTATGTGAGACCAAAGAAATAAATAATTATTATGTGTCTTGTTTTCCTACTTTTGCAATATGTATTATGTCAAGGTCTGATATTAAACATTATACGGTCTGATATTAAACATTATTCAATAACGATTCTTTTAGCATTCAAGTAATACGTTTCACATTTTTTTTAATCTTTTTATATTAAATATAGGGCTAATAATCGGTTGACTAGAGTAACTACCGACAAAAGATAAGTCTTCTTTTTATTGTCCACATTTATTTTTTAATTTTATCTTTTAAATATTTTTTAAATTAAAATAATTATTTTATTAATATTATGTGATTATTTTTTAATTTAATATTTTTTTATTTATCTATTTTTTATAAATTAATATTATAAATGAATATTAATTATAATAAAATTATAAAAATTATTATATTTAATTTTATAATTATAATAATAATAATTTTATTATTTTTTATTATCATAGAAAGTAAATACAATATTTTTACTAGCTTATATAAAAGTTTTGGGATTATTCTATTGATCCCTATATTCCTTAGGTTCTTTTAAATCTCTATTTGATCCCGATCTTTGAAGAAATGGTACAATTTGGTCTTTTCTAGTTAAATCTCTTGTATTGGATCAAGGTTTTTTCATCAAATTTGAAGTAATGAGTAAGAATGATTTGCTTTATTGGTGTAATGACCAACGTAATCCTAGTATCAACTTTAATAAAAAATATGAGCTTCATTTCAAGAAATTTAACTAAAAAAAACTAAATTGCATCAATTTTTAAAGAATCGAGACTAAATTGAAACAAAAAAAAAACTAGAGGACTAACTTTAACATTTTTTGAACGAAAAAAATGGTCAAAAGAGTAATTCAACTAAAATTTTGGTACCTCCAAAATATTGGTTGAAGATCCACCACTGTATGCACCATCTATTATTTATAGTTTTATATCATCTACTTTTCACATTTTTTTTGTATCGTCTAAATTTTGTATTTTTATAGGGTCTACTCAACAATTTCTATATTGTTTGTCATTTTTATTATTAGGAAATCAACTATTACATTTGTCTACATTATCTACTAAATATTTTATTTAAAATGGAATTTGATTTCTTAATTTTAATGAATTCAATCTTAATATATTATTTAAAATAGTTATATACGATATATTTTGTTAAAAATAAATAATTTAAATATTTTTTGTCATAAAATTAATTAAAATTATTATTTAATTTTATAAAATAAAATATTTATAATAAATTTAATTATAATTTTATAATTTAAAATTTTTAAAATCTCGTGTACCGTGTGCGTTGCACGATTAGAAATGCTAGTTTCTAAATCAAAGGAAAATCGAAGGACCACTAAAGTTATGTGAGACCAAAGAAATAAATAATTGTCATGTGTCTTGTTTTCCTACTTTTGCAATATGTATTATGTCTCGGTCTGATATTAAACATTATTCAATAACGATTCTTTTCGCATTCAAGTAATACGTTTCACATTTTTTTTTAATCTTTTTATATTGGATATAGGGCTAATAATCGGTTGACTAGAGTAAATACTAACATATCTAAGAAAAAAAATGATAAATTTTAGTAAAAAAAAATAATTCCATTAGTTTTCTTTCAACTCCAATAATGGTTGAAAACTGAACTTGCATTTGATCTGTAATGATTTTCACTTGTGTATTGAAAAAAAAATAGTGTTAATTAATTATCATTCTAATAAACAAATTAGTAATTATGGCATACCAAAGGTGTACTTATTAACATCAATTATCAATTATTGATTAAGTTGAAACAAAATTAACATAATTAAAATTGAAAATAAAGCGAAATAATGATGGTTCCCTGTCCAACCGTTGTGATAAAAGCGCATAATGTTGTGCAAGCTCGTGATGAAAGGAAATATTCTAATATGAAAAAGGATGATGAGTAAGTTTAAATTATAAAGAAAATCAAAGAAGTTAATAATAAATCTTTCAAAGCAAAAACTTCTAAAATTGAAGGCATTTTATGAAATGATAAATCTTTTAAGATGTTATGCCTTTTTCCAGGTACAATATACATTTATTTAAGTCTGTATAGATATGAAGAGTTTGGTGCATACCTAATTAGGACACAAACTTACAAAATATTAGGGTCATATAAAATATTAGGGTCATATAATATGGAAGATGAGGGGTTATATAATAAATTCTATATTTACTGGAAAAATAAACAATTGACCCCGTTGCAAAAGATGAAAAAACAATTGACCTCATTGCAAAAGATGTGTTGTCGAGGAAGCACGAAACGCAAAGATAAATGTCTACGTCTAAATGATCGTTAACACCTAAAGATTATTGGTTTGGAGCAATCCAAACTGTAATCCATACGAATTATTATTCAACAATATAGAGGTGATGAGAGATTCATTCAAAATTTGATCCAAAAATTTTTTCTTTTCAAATGTGGATTTAGATAATATACAAATTTAAATGAGTGTGGACTTAATTAAACGAGTGTATATTATACACGGAGTTAAAAACGTGGAATGATTTTTGTGTAGAAAATCATGAACCCTTTTTATAATAGTTTTTTTTTTACGTAATTTTATTATAGATTCGATGTAATCTCCCCGTATTTTATTTTTTCCCTTTCCTTATTATTTTTTAATAAAAATTTCATGTACGGTTACGTATGACTAACATGAATTTAATTGAAAAATAGTCTTTGTTATAAATAAAAATATAATTAGTTTTTAAATTAAAGTTTAAATTGGTCGCTATCCTTATGTATTAAGGTTTTTGCTACTTACTATTATTATTGATTCTAATTTAGTCTCTAATTTTAAATTAGATATTAATTTAAACACAAATTCTTTAATAATTAAATAAACAAAAATAAACTTATCATGTTGAGAATGGGTGGGGAGTTTCAATTCATCCCTTCAATTCAGTCTGGACTAGGACGATGAGAAAAAAATTCTTAATAAAATACTCAAAAACATTGTTTTTGAAGTGACACCATCGCTATTAATTTGTTCTTCTCATGGCAGAAGAGCATCGCTATTAATTCAATACTGCATATCCTACATCCAACATGTCATGAAGCTTTCATCACAGATTGCAATTTGAAGCTAATCCTCCAAAACTGCAAATTTTGTGCGATGTCAAAAGAAGACATTGATTTATTTAACTAATAAATCAGAGAAATAAACATTGCAAAGTTAAAACAGAGAAGTTAATGGAATAGCATACCTGTTACCCTTTATTGCACTTGGCTACGTTCAATTCAACCCCTATAAGTATATAGTCTGTCACTCTGTTTAATACTCTCATGTAAGCAATTCTCCATGGTTGCCAAAGTAGTATTGTCCCTAATAAGCTCCAAAAGCCTATGAAGAATCCTAGTCCCAAACTCATGCATAACGCTCCATAGAAAATTGAATTTTCATCTTCTTCATCGTCAACTTCTGCTGCTCCTTGAGGCATTGCTGTTGTACTGTCTCCAGGGCAACTTTTGTTTAGTTGCTCACCACAAAGACCAAGATTTCCTCCAAAACTAGAGCCATCAAATGTTTGCAACTGTCTTCCCCAAGGGATTTTTCCATTCAGATCATTGTTTGATAAATTCAACACAGCAAGACGATCAATTTTGGAGAGAGAAGAAGGGATTTTTCCATTCAAATGATTTCTTGATAAGTCAAGAAATTCTAGTGAATTTAAATTCCCAATATCAAAAGGAATTTCTCCATCTAGCTTATTTCTTGATATGTTCAAAGAAACTAATCCAAGTAACTTCGTAACCTCTTTTGGTATCTCACCTGTTAAATCATTACTCGAGAGATCAATGCTCTTCAAAAGATACTCGGGATTTAGAAACACGCGTTCCTGTCCTTTCCACATCAATAACACATTAGAGTCATAAGTACCTTCTATAATTTCAGATCTGTTTGCCACTGTTCTATCCATCATTGCAGTAAAACTACTCAAGCATGTTGGAATTCCTTTGGACAAGTTGTTCCTTGAAAGATCCAAAACAAGAATTTTCCTCAACTGACAGAGATGTACAGGAACACTTCCAAAGAAGCGATTTGATCGCAAGCTCAAGATTTTCAATTGCTGTAAACTATCTCCAATCCATGAAGGTATTAGACCAGGAATCAAATTTTCGCTTAAGTCTAATGTCTCTAAATGCGTGTAATTTTTCAATGTTTGTGGTAGCTCTCCGGTTAAACTGTTATTTCGTAAGAGCAAAGCTCCCAAATTAACAAGAGCACCCATCGACTTTGGAATCTTCCCAGACAAATCATTATTGCTTAGATCAAGAAATTCCAGTGAACTTAGATGTTCCCAACAGTTCGGCAATTGACCATTTATTTGATTATTTGATAAATCTAGCACGTTGATGTTTGCAGTTGCTCCTTTTCCACATACAAATGCATCCAAATCTGAAATCATATTTTGGGAAAGATCCAAGGAGCCAACTTGTGACAAAAAAGCAGGAACTCCACCTTCAAGTTGATTTGAATTTAGAATTACTGTATTTCTGTCTGCCTTGGTAAGCTTGATTGGTAAATTTGGGATTATACCTTTGAGACTGTTGTAAGACATGTTCAAAGTACTTATAGATTGTAACTTGTTCCAAAACCAATCTGGTACATAGTCATCAATCTCAGCATCAGAAATATCTACAAAGCTTAATCGACTTTGAGTCAAGAGCCAACTTGGAAAACTAGGACCCAACTTGCAAGAAGCTAGTTCCAAATTAAATAATTGGAAAGGTGGAATCCATGTTCTAGAGAACTTTAGCGACAATGAATTGTGTGATAAGTCTAAATCCATCAATTTGGACAAATTTGTAAAATACAATTCATAGATATCACCCTCCAAGTTATTCTCCCGCAGGTGAAGAATCTCCAACTCATACAACAGCTCGATGCTTTTTGGTATTTCTCCGGTTAACCTATTATTAGGAAGATCTAATATCCTCAAAGATGACAACAGTGAAGAGTTTTCAATGAGGCTAGAAATTTTCCCAGTTAAGTTGTTACTTCTAAGGTGTAACTCTTGTAGTGTGCATATATTTCCCAGGGATGCTGGGATCTGACCATGCAGTTTGTTGTAGGAAAGGGAAAGAACTTCAAGAGAGTTCATTGCTTTCCCAAATCCATCTGGAATAGGACCTTCTAACAAATTACCGTTAAGGGAAAGTGCATGAAGATTGGTGGTGAAGTTGGAAATCAATTGAAGTATGGTCGATGACTTCAATGCATTAAAGGAGAGATCAAGGGTGACAAGAGAAGTTGAAGACTTTCCCATGGAAGCAGATGGAACAAGAAAATTTTCATCAGCAAGACTGCAGTCTACAAGATAAAGTTCTTGTAGTGTGGAGCTGAAGTTGAAATTTCCTTGAATCGTTGAGGATATCAGGGTATTGACAGAGAGATCAAGGACCATAAGAGAAGGAAAGTTTAGATAATAAGGAAAGGAAAAGACATTATTCTCACGAAAATAAAGCTCTTGGAGATTATGGCTATGGTTGACCAACAATTGAAATGTTGATGACGTCAACATATTACCAGAGAGATCAAGTATGGAAAGAGAAGTGGAAAGGTTGGAATGAGAAGGAAACAAAGATGAAACATCCTTATCTGAAAGACTACAACGGATTAGACTCAACTCTCTCAAGTTTGAAATAAGCTCACTAATCATTTGTAGCCAGTGACCAGAGTAAGCAAGATTAGTCAATGAATCCAGACCAAGAGTTGTTAGTAAAGAAAGAGAAGATAGCCATTTTTCACCATTAACTGTAAGATCAAAATTGCCACCAAGTTTAAGAGTATGCAAGAGAGGAAGATTTCCAACCTTGAAAGGGATTGCTCCAGACAGCAATGTAAACCCAAAACTAAGATACTGCAACTTTGAGAGATTTCCAAGCTGATAAGGAATTTCTCCTTGGAGATAATAATTGTCACTTAGATCTAAATATTGTAAACTTGCAAGTTTCCCTAGTTGATAAGGGATTGCTCCATTGAGAGAATTTCCTTTAAGATCAAGATACTGCAACTTTGACAGATTTCCCAGTTTATAAGGAATCCCCCCATAAAAATTCACTTTTGATAGATTGAGATATCTTAATTTTTTGAAGGAGTCCATTTGTTGAGGGAGCTGCGTTCTACTATAATCAAAATTATTGCTAAGATCCAAATATTCCATGTTTTTCAAGTCAATCAATGAAGTAAGACTGATTGAACCTGTCAAAAAATGAATCTTGGAACCACGAAGATCAAGAATTCGTACGTCACCTGTTTCATTGTTGCATTGAATGCCTCTCCATTTGCAGCAATCTCTGTTACTGTCATCATCCCTCCATGTGGACAGCATGCCAGAACGATCAATGAGGCCTTGTTTGAAGTTGAGAAGTGACTGTCTCTCCCTCTCTATGCACTTCACATGTGATGATGACGAGATGAATGCATGAATGGGCACTTGGGTATGTAAAAAGAGTATTGATAATGCAAACAATACTTTTAGTATGAAAGAAGCCATTACTATTTTCCAGATATGAACTTTCTGCTATGCTATGAACTTTGATAAGTGAAAAAACAAAAGTACTACAAATGATGATTTGCAATGTGATGACAATCCAGCAACAGGGTATAACAGTCTGTACACAGTTGTAGCTAAGACTTCATTTCCGTCTTTGCTGACTACTACAAGTCAAATAAGAAAGAAAGTCTTTGTTGACTACTACAAGTCAAATAAGGAAGAAAGTTTCGCAGGCAAAATTAATTAAATGGAAACAAAATCAAAGGAAACTAATTCCTAAATCCAGCTACCAAATGAACTAATGAGAATCAAGATGAATATGATAAACACTATTATTTTTATTTCAACTACATAATTAAGCTACGAGAAAGTTTAACATGATGAAAACATTTTAATTATCTATACTTCTATACTATCATTTATTATTATATTTATATATCTATTATAACTATACTTTAAGATATACACCTTTTTTGGGTTACTTTTTTATTTTTCAATTTCACTTTTTTAATAAATAATTTTTAAATTTAAATAATTATACTCGTAATAAAAAGAATTCTTTACTCATTTTAATATAATATTTTTTATTTCAATAACTAAAATTTATAATTATTTACACAATACTACATATAACTAAAATTTATTTTATATATAACTCTTTATATATATATATATATATATATATATATATATATATATATTACAAGAAAATGTCTTATTAGTAATCAATTTTAGTGACTAAAAGACATTAGTCACTATAGTGACCAATTTAGATACCAATTTACAAAATTAAAATTTATTGGTTATTAAAATAGTCACTAATATAAATAAAAAATTATAATTGGTTACTAAATTTGTCACTAATTAATTAGAGAGCAATTTAGTAACTAAGTTATTTTGGTTGCCAAAACTTAGGTAGCTAATTTTTAGTAACCAGTTTTCTTTGGTAGCCAAAATTATGGTAGCTAATCTTAAAAACCAATTTAGTGACCAATTATAATTTTTTATTCATAATAGTAACTATTTTAGTAACCAATAATTTTTTTACTTTGTAAACTTGTATTTAAATTAGTAATTATAGTAACTAATAACTTTTAGTCACTAAAATTGGTTACTAATGAAACATTTTCTTGTAGTGATATATATATATACTAGTCTTTAATTACTACTTTTAAAATTAATTGCGCTAGTATATATATATATATATATATATATGTGTGTGTGTGTGTGTGTGTGTGTGTGTGTGTGTGTGTGTGTGTGTGTGTGTGTTAAAATAATTATTTTGAATTTATACATCAAATCACTACACTTAAATCTTCAAATTTATACATCGTTTTAAAAAAAATAAAAAT
>Ga0214544_1000195_pt1 | contig 96140 bp, 50 predicted proteins | sample CNSS3metaG_FD_160074 | JGI IMG/M metagenome (GOLD analysis project Ga0214544, IMG submission 160074) | Root nodule microbial communities from cowpea collected in UCLA plant growth center, Los Angeles, California, USA - CNSS3 | ecosystem: Host-associated > Plants > Roots > Nodule | place: USA...
TATTGTTATTTTTTTAAAGAAATTATATTATAACCTTAGAAGTTAATAAATATTACAAAATCAATTCCTATTATCAAAAATATTACATTTAAAAAAACCCGTGCGTTGCACGGGTAGAAAGACTAGTGATAATTAAACCTGAATAATACAAATATTTACAAGGTATATGAGTAGTTGAGCTCAAGCGATTATCCGCGTTAGCTTATTTAGTATACCTTTCAATCAAAATAAAAATACCTTCTTAAAAGGTATGAATACTCGAGCTATTGTCAACTGCATCCTTTTAATAAATAATTAAAATTGTATTTTTTTTAAGGTATGAGTACTCAAGCTCTCGCCTACATCAATGCCTTTTGTTTTGTTCAAAACCTAAGTCTTTTTAGTTTTTTTTTTTGTGTTCCGTTATTTACATTCTTGGTTTGTATTCGATTTGTTACGACAACATGTAAATATAATTCTATGTAACGTGCAATTGGATAATAATATATGGTTTTTTACCTTTGTTTTTTTAATATATTTTTTGTATTAAAATTGTATAATAATAACTTAATAAATTTAACTATTTGTGTTTTTATAATTATTGATTTATTTTATCAATAACATCAATTTTATGTATTTTACTCCTAATAATTATTGATTTATACTTTTTATTTATTAAACGAAAACTATCTAGATTTCTTCAGATTCTACTCTGGACAAGAAAGTCTTAATTAAAAATGAGTACCACAACCCCAAAGCAGTTTACAAAACTGAAATACAAGAAAAACTAAAATACAAGAGCATAGGAAGACGATAAATGAGACTCTTAAGCAGGATTATCGTAGAACTATAGCTTCAGAACTAAACAAAGAAACATTCGGTTTGATCTATGGAGAACTCCACAACGGTCTCAGTACTAATCTTTGTTTCAGTTTTTTTTCCTTCTAGGCAAATCACTTTGCATTATTACGGAACTAGGCAGTTTTTTAAAAAGTTACGGAAATGAGCAAATCGTTTGAGAGGTGCACGTTTTCGTATGAAGAAATCGTATAACTCCCAAACGTTTTCTTGGTCAAGCGAGTCAAAGGACAAAATCTTGTGGGGGGTAAACGTTTTTGGTGCAGTAATCGATTACAGCATACTGTAATCGATTACTACATGCTGTAATCGTGCAGGGGGTAACGTTTTTGAAGCAGTAATCAATTACCATATGGTGTAATCGATTACTGCAAATGCATTGCAGTTTTCTGGGTGTTATGTAATCGATTACGCATGAACTGTAATCGATTACATGCGTAATTTTTTGAAAAAAAAAACGTTAACAAACATTTTATTGGATAGGAGAGCAATGACATATGATATAATTGAATATCAAACTAAAAACAGTGATAATAATGAAAAAAAAAACATTACAATCAATTAAAGTACTAACATAATAATGTCAAGGTGAAAGTACATTAAACAAATACAAAGTTTTTGAATGAAATAAACATCAAAATGCATCTAAGAAGGAGGAAATTGGCACCGCACATAAGCCATGTCTTTCACAAGTTGACCAACCCGAGCATCTATACTGTCAAATCTTGAACCAATAAAAGCCCGAAGATCACGAATTTCGTGGATAATATCATTAAGCATAGCAGTAGATGCATCCTGGTAGGCTGAGGCAGTGGAGATGGTGTGCGATAAGGTGCATCCTGCATATTACGTTTATGAATCCATTCACCATCTTGGTTTTTTACAAAACCAAAGGAATGAATAACTTCAGCACCAATTGGACCTGTTCTCCAATTAACAGTCCAATTAACCTCCTCGAATGGTTCATGTTCTAGAGGAACATTAAACTTAATCAAAATGTCAGTAATGTGATTAGCATATGGTAAAGGGGCATTGTCTCTTAATGCCTTTTTCATGCGATATCTAATAAGATGACCCCAGTTAAGCTGCCTTCCGGTCAACATTGCCCACATTAAGATAATGTCTTCTTTAGTAGCTTGGGCAAGGTTAGTTGATCGGGGCACCAGGCATCGACATAAGATGTAGTGCAGGATACATATTTCCACTTTCATTTGGCCTGCCAGTAATCTTCCTCCAATATTTACATTGTCACGACAAATCATTAGTTTTGCATTGTGACTCGAATAATCATCTCTTCATTCCTCCACCATGTTTCCCTCAAAACAGACCCCTTGAGTGCCCAACTGGGTTATACGATAAAACATATTTATATCCATTTTAATCTTGACATGCTTAACTTCACTAAGAATAACTCCTTCATCAGTAATTTGTAAGTTAGAATAAAATACTCTAACTAACTCCGAATAATAACATTGACGATTAGTAAAAAAAGGTAATAATCCCAAGTTGTGCAGTATATCATAGCACTCAAAGTTTTGCTCAGCAATAAAATCATCAGGATATTTGGTTTCAATAATATCTCTGCCAAAAAATTTTGAAGTATACCTTTCATATTGTGCTACGGAAGAGAAGAGTCTCTGTGGTTGTGAAGGTGCGATTATTTCTTCAGGTTCGTTGACAGCGGCACCACGATGACGGCGAGCACCGGTTTGAGTCTTGCGTTTCCTTGAAGATTCAGCCATTTTTGGGTGGTTCTGAAGATTTTAATCGGTGAGTTTTGTAGAGAATTGAAAATGAGAAAGATTGCAACGAACAGGAGGTGATTTGGTTAAGAAATGAAGGCACAATGGTGAAATCACGGAGGAGGGAAAAGGGCCGCGAGTTGGGATTTTGGTGTGCAGCGACGGAGAGAGAAAATGTTGTATTTATAGTGGAAGACGAGGTGTAATCGATTACATGGTTTGTGTAATCGATTACCACGTTAAAAAATAAGTTCCCATGGGCTCCTGATATAGGTGTAATCGATTACAGGGTTTTGGTAATTGATTACCAAGGCAAAAAATATTTTCCAGTGGCTCCTGTTAGAGGCGTAATCGATTACAGGGTTTCAGTAATCGATTGCCAAGGCAAAAATAATTTTCCAGTGGCTCCTGTCAGAGGTGTAATCAATTACAGGGTTTCTGTAATCGATTACCAAGGAAAAAATAATTTTCCAGTGGCTTCTGCTAGAGGTGTAATCGATTACAAGGTTTCTGCAATTGATTACCAAGGCAAAAATTATTTTCCAGGGGCTCTTGTTAGTTCGTTAATCGATTACAGCTCTTTTGTAATCGATTACCAAGTTAGGATTTATATTCTAGGGGGCTATTGTTACTTCAGTAATCGATTACAGGCTTTGGTAATCGATTACATTTTACAATTTTAGACTTGTGTAATCGATTATTTAATCAATTAAGGTCACTCGTAATCGATTAACTTACGATGTAATCGATTACCTTCGCATCAGATGTCCAAATTTTGTTGATGATAATCGATTACACTTTAATGGTAATACACATTTTTGCAGCAAATTAATTATGGTAATAGATAACATGATCCATATAATTGATTACACCATAACATATTTATTTTTATAGCATTTCTACTCCATTAATAAAATTTTTTAACATATTCCATTAAATAAAGAAAAATAAAATAATTAACAAGTTGCACATAACTTAAAATGGAATGCAAAGGAAAAAAACTAAATGAATTACGACAACCATTTGTATCTTCTTACCCGATGATCCACAAACCATCCCGAATTGATATCTTCGTATTCTTCGGCAGGTGTTGGTGGTCTGATGTCTCTAGTTTGGATGAAAAACTCGATATAGGAAGAGATACGCGGTTTTTTGACAGATTGGTCTAGACTTTGTACGTGTTTCCAACGACTGATCATCTGTGAAACATCAAAGTCATATTTGATTTCCGCGGTGTCATGAAATAGTCGCCTGTTGCGTATTGTTGAAGGGCGACGATAGTCAATTTGTTTGACAACTCTACGATCACCACACTCGACTAATTGAGTTACGGTTTCTAATAATTCACTGTAGGTGCAATCATGTGATGGAGAAGGTTTTTGTGGCATCCAAACCAAACTCAAGACCAAAACCATATGGACTCTCTGTGATACCAACACCCCTTAAAGGTCCTCCATAAATAGTTGGTGAAGTTGGGACAGAGTTTGAGGATGATGATGATGGGGTGTTTGTAGTTAGAAGAGAAAGGATTTCTTCAGGTGATCTTGTGAAGGTGACATACAATTCAATCATTGTGTTGAAAGGGAAAGAAGACTTACATTGCGACATTTGAAAAACATGTTCATCTGTCTTTATTTCAAATGTGTCATAGACAATATTTCCTTTAGAAGTCATGGTGGGTCGTCTGAAGTATAGGTTGTTTATGGTTGTGTTTGATTGGCATGGAATGACTGCACAAACTCTTTGGTTGAGCATGTTGTATGTGTAGTAGTTGTATGGAATGCGAAATATCTGCGGACTCTGACATATGAACTTCACCCCATCCTCATAGAGTTTCATTTCATCGTTTGTGTATAAGGCAACTATGTAAGAATTGGTGAAATCCTGAGACTCTGTGATGCCAAACATTTTCGGGGGAAAATGTTTCATCTTACGGTTTTCAATTAAGAAAGAAAATGAGGAAGGAGATGTCAAGCAATTGATGTGTTGGACACTTGAAAGTTTGCATTTCATGTAGTGTAGGGATGTGATATTTATAAGCATAGTAGTTGCACCATTATCGAGTGAATAAAGAAAGAAAAAATTATACAGCTTCAATTCATTACGTACATATGCAATTGTCATATTCAAATAGTACACATACATAGTACAATATTCTCTCATAATGTGATAACTTTATTTGACAATAACATTGTTCAATGATGGCTGCCTGTGCCGCATGGTGGCCTCCGTGTGGGTCGTCGAGGTCGTCTCTCAGGTTGTGGGGGAGGAAGGGTGACTCACTTTCGTCATCAGTATCTTCCATTTCCACAGATTGAGAACCTTCTTCTGAAACCTTCTTCTGAAACATTAATTGGAATTTCAGGTCTATAGTATAGTTGTGAAGATGAGGGGTCTCGGTATGCAGATGGTGGAGTCAATGATGATGTCTCAAACATTTGTGATGGAACACCCCCATAGCTGAAAAATTGTGGGCCAGATGAACCACCATAATATTGCGATGGACCTGCTCCAAAGTTTGATGGCGGTGGGAAAAAACCATATGAAGTCGGGACCTGCTGAGATGACGATTGCGGATGCATTCTTTGATCCCAATTCCCAAAACCAGGAGTTAGATTTTGTGACTGAAGGAGGCCTGAAAAGGGTCTATCCGAACGAAGCTGCTGATGTGAAGGTGGATTCTGATATTGCTCGGGCATATCATACTAAAAGAAAATTAAAAATTAATTGATATTATTGAAAATCAATTATAATAAAAAGTTTAATTAAAATGTTGTGCATGAAAAAAATTGATTCTCACTTCATCATCGGATGATTGCGCAATAGTCGTGATATACCGGATGGTATGATTTATGTATCATTGCATGTAGGGCGAGTTATCACGCAGATGACCACTTTTGGTGAAAGGTTCGCCCTGAACAATGGAATTATGACTATTATTCCATAGCATGATAAATCGATGGTGATATTGCCTCCAATTAATTTCCCCCCTTCCTCGGAGATCAATTCGGTGAACCTCATCCAGGTTCATCGGGTCAGATGGGATATTTTGTCGCCAACCAAACTGTTTGACTACCCGGTCAACTTGGTGAAATTCAACAATCGCAAAACATATAAGAGAAACCAATGTCCGACTAATGGAAGAAACATTTATGATTATCATGCGACTAACATGGGGTTGTCGATATGATGTCCATAAAAACTGCAAAAATTAATGTTAATATTAAAAAACAAAACAAAGGGAATTTCAAGAAACAAAATAGTAGAACATTGGTGATAATGAACCTGCTTTGGTTGAATTTGGTCAATTTTTTTTGGAACCCCACCACAGTAGTTTGGTCATGGAACACAGAACGTGTTTGCCGACACCACCTCATACTTAAGGGGAACGTAAGGTCAGCCACAATCTCGTCCTCCGTGACTGGTTGTATTTTTGGAGAGATGCATGTGAATCTCTCCCACGCCTAACGTTGCAGCAATAACATGCATCCACCAATGTTGTCTTGTTGGAATTTTGTGTTGTGATCCAGTGCACGATACAGACATGCCAATACTGCGGACCCCCAACTAAAATTTGAAATATGATCCAATTCTCTTAACAATGACAAGAACATAAAATGCACGAGACTGGCTGATGTATCTAGCATCAACATGTTGCCAATCAATATGAGGATGTGTGCTCGTGCATATTATCCAATGGTTGCCAGGGTTATGTCATCCGGTAATTCTCGGAATCTGCTATTTAGACATGATAGCTTTATGCGGTTCCTTGTAATCATATTTTCGGGTGAAATATCCCCCAATAAATCTTGACACAATTGCAGCAGGTTTCCGGAACTTCCATCGGTGACGGGTTCACCATCAATTGGCACCCCCAGTTGTAGTGAAACATCTTCCAGGGTAACAGTTGTTTCTACTAGTGGCATGTGGAAGGTGTGAGTTTTAGTCCTCCACCTTTCACATAATGCTGTTACCATGAGGTGGTTAATCTCCACATTACTCACTTTTAAAACGTGACCAAAACCAGCTGCATCAATTAACATTTTGACCCTAGGTTCAATAAGATCTCTATGTTTTAAAATCCAGATAGAATGACGTCGTGGCTGGAGAACCCTCTCGTTTCCTTCCCAAATCTGGTTGGTGATGTGATCGTCTTGATGACGCAATACAGACAAGTTTTCTGGGAGGTTGTTGTTTTGAGCCATAATAAACTACGTAAAAGTATATGAAAAGATTACCAAAATATCATTTAAAGTTAATCAATAACAAAACAAACACAAAAAAGATTATCAAAATATTGACCGAACCTGTTAGATTGACAGATGAGAAATTAATTTTGATACGCTGCAAATCCAACTACAATGGCAAAGCAATGAAGTATTCTGTGATGTGAAATAACTTTTGCACCTAACATGGCTATTTAAACTACATCACCATACTATTCATTCACATACCTCACTTTTCATATTTCTCTCTCTCACATACCAAATGACTTGTCTCAAAAATAGCAGCCTATTGTCCTACACCTTCATGCACACCACCACATGGCTTCTTCTATTACCACACACACCCTTCTCTTCAATAATAATAACTTTCTGAAAGATTCTCACTATTTTTCAAAGTTGCAGGTGCATGAAAGATTCTCTCTCACACCATTATTGTGAATAGTATTATGCAGAAGAGAAAGGATGCATTATTTTGAATAGCAATATGCAGAAGAGTGAATTATTGTGAGTGCAGAAGCGTGAAGTTGAAATAGTATTATGGCAGGTGCACCAGTCCAGGAATCACGCTGAAGCGGGAGAATCAAAAGGTGTAAGAAGAAAACGTAATGGGGGTGCACGTTTTTTAAATTGAAAGTCTATGGGGAGTGCACGTTTTCTGAATAGAAAACGTGTGGGGGTGCACGTTTTCTATTAGAAAACGTGTGGAGGTACACGATTTCTCTAAGAAAACGTGTAGGGGGTGCACATATTCTTTAAAAGAGATTTTTTTTCTTTTTGCACCCCCAACCCACTCCTTTCGATTCTACAAACTAAAACGCTTATATATTCATGCAGACTACCATTGCTTCTTTTATCAATACTTCTCTGCATACCAAGCTTCACATCTCAAATATCCTGATCTATATTTCCATACCAACGTGTTCATAATGAGTTCGTGGAATTATGGAGGATCTTCTTCGTCTAATCCAATTGAAGACCAACCTGTCATTCCAGACATTGTCGAAGAGTTTACTTTCGATGATTTTTATGAAGACAATGCAGACGATCAAGAAATTGTTTCGGTTCCTACTATGGATTACAATCCGTATGGGGAAGTCGATCTACAAGAACGCATGCAATTCGATTCAAAAGAGGCAACGATGTCTGCCATCAAACATTATCACATCACCAATGGATACAACTTCAATGTGGTAGAATCAAAACTGCATCTTTATGTTGCACGATGCATCCATTACAACAATGGATGTCAATGGCGTTTGAGGGCTAGTTATAGTAAAATCAGACATCATTGGGAAATCAAGTCCATTGATGGTACACATACTTGTTTCTCTACATTAATTTCACAAGATCACTGCAATCTGGATTTGACCCAAATTGCTTCCATTGTTTTTCATTTGGTCCACACAAATCCAAGCATTCGCATCAAAAGCTTGGTCGCTGACATCAAAAGTCGTTACGGATATACAGTCACATATAGAAGAGCATGGATTGCGAAGGAGAAAGCAATTACAATGGAGTATGGTTATTGGGACCAATCTTATAAGGAAGTTCCCAGATGGTTACTAGTTGCCCAACAAACCAATCCTGGGACAATTTTTCAACTTTACGGTCCTCCAGTTAATGTTGATGCTGAGGATGGGAGTTCCACATACATTATGGAACGTTGCTTCTGGGCATTTGGATCATGCATTGAAGGTTTTAAGTATTGTAAACTTGTTGTTCAAATGGATGGAACCTTTTTAACAAACAAATATCATGCCACCTTGCTAACTGCAATTGCTCATGATGGAAATAGAAACATATTTCCTTTGGCATTTTCAATAGTAGAAGGTGAGACAAAAGAGGCATTGATTTAGTTTTTTCAACTACTACGAGAGCATGCAACTCCTCAACCAAATCTATGTCTAATTACTGATAGAGGCAAGGGCATTTTGTCAGCCCTACGATCAGAAGACCCATCAACATTAACTGGAGGACCGAAAAGTTGAAAAATTGTCTCATGATTGGTTTGTTGGGCAGCTAGTAACCATCTGGGAACTTCATTATAAGAATGGTCCTGATCACCATACTCCATTGTAATTGCTTTCTCCTTCACAATCTATGCTCTTCTATATGTGATCGTGTATCCGTAACAACTTTTGATGTCAGCGACCAAGCTTTTGATGCGAATGCTTGGATTTGTGCGAACCAAATGAAAAACAATGGAAGCAATTTGGGTCGAAGCCAGATTGCAGTGATCTTGTGAAATTAATGTAGAGAAACAAGTATGTGTACCATCAATGGACTTAATTTCCCAATGATGTCTGATTTTACTATAACTAGCCCTCAGACGCCATTGATATCCATTGTTGTAATGGATGCATTGTGCAACATAAAGATGTGGTTTTGATTCTACCACATTGAAGTTGTATCCATTGGTGATGTGATAATGTTTGATGGCAGACACCGTTGCCTCTTTTGAATCGAATTGCATGCGTTCTTGTAGATCGACTTCCCCATACGGATTGTAATCCATAGTAGGAACCGAAACAATTTCTTGATCGTCTGCATTGTCTTCATAAAAATCATCGAAAGTAAACTCTTCGACAATGTCTGGAATGACAGGTTGGTCTTCGATTGGATTACACGAAGAAGATCCTCCATAATTCCACGAACTCATTATGAACACGTTGGTATAAAAATATAGATCAGGATATTTGAGATGTGAAGCTTGGTATGCAGAGAAGTATTGATAGAAGAAGCAATGGTAGTGTGCATGGATATATAAGCGTTTTAGTTTGCAGAATCGAAAGGAGTGGGTTGGAGTGCGAAAGGAGTGGGTTGGGGTGCGAAAAGAAAAAAAATCTCTTTTAAAGAAAAGGTGCACCCCTTACACGTTTTCTTAGAGAAATCGTGTACCCCCACACGTTTTCTATTAGAAAACGTGCACCCCCACACGTTTTCTATTCAGAAAACGTGCACTCCCCATAGACTTTCAATTTAAAAAACGTGCACCCCCATGACGTTTTCTTCTTACACCTTTTGATTCTCCCGCTTCAGCGTGATTCCTGGACTGCTGCACCGACCATAATACTATTTCAACTTCACACTTCTGCACTCACAATAATTCACGCTTCTGCACATTGCTATTCAAAATAATGCATCCTTTCTCTTCTGCATAATACTATTCACAATAATGGTATGAGAGAGAATCTTTCATGCATCTGCAACTTTGAAAAATAGTGTGAGAATCTTTCATAAAGTTATTATTATTGAAGAGAAGGATGTGTGTGGTGAATAGAAGAAGCCATGTGGTGGTGTGTATGAAGGTGTAGGACAATAGACTGCTATTTTTGAGACAAGTCATTTGGTACGTGAGAGAGAGAAATATGAAAAGTGAGGCATGTGAATGAATAGTATGGTGATGTAGTTTAAATAGCCATGATAGGTGCAAAAGTTATTTCACATCACAGAATACTTCATTGCTTTGCCATTGTAGTTGGATTTGCAGCGTATCAAAATTAATTTCTCATCCGTCAATCTAACAGGTTCGGTCAATTTTTTGCTAATCTTTTTTGTGTTTGTTTTGTTATTGATTAACTTTAAATGATATTCTGGTAATCTTTTCATATACTTTTACGTAGTTTATTATGGCTCAGAACAACAACCTCCCAGCAAACTTGTCCGTATTGTGTCATCAAGACGATCACATCACCAACCATATTTGGGAAGGAAACGAGAGGGTCCTCCGGTCACGACGCCATTCTATCTGAATTTTAAAACATACAGATCTTATTGACCCTAGGGTCAGAATGTTAATTGATGCAGCTGGTTTTGGTCACGTTTTAAAAGTGAGTAATGTGGAGATTAACCACCTCATGGTAACAACATTATGTGAAAGGTGGAGGACTAAAACTCACACCTTCCACATGCTACTAGGAGAAACAACTGTTACCCTGGAAGATGTTTCACTACAACTGGGGGTACCAATTGATGGTGAACCCGTCACCGGTGAAAGTTCCGGAAACCTGCTGCAATTGTGTCAAGATTTATTGGGGGATATTCCACCCGAAAATATGATTACAGGGAACCGCATAAAGCTATCATGGCTAAATAGCAGATTTCGAGAATTACCGGATGACGCAACCCTGACAACCATTGGACAGTATGCACGAGCACACATCCTCATATTGATTGGCAGCATGTTGATGCCAGATACATCAGCCAATCTCGTGCATTTTATGTTCTTGCCATTGTTAAGAGAATTGGATCATATTTCAAATTTTAGTTGGGGGTCCGCAGTATTGGCATGCCTGTATCGTGCACTGGATCACAACACAAAATTCCAATAAGACAACTTTGGTGGATGCATGTTATTGCTGCAGTGTTGGGCGTGGGAGAGATTCACATGCATCTCTCCAAAAGTACAACCAGTCACGGAGGACGAGATTGTAGCTGGCCTTGCGTTCCCCTTAAGTGTGAGGTGGTGTCGACAAACACGTTTTGTGTTCCATGACCAAACTACTGTGGTGGCTTCTGAAAAAAAATTGATCAAATTCAACCAAAGCAGGTTCATTATCACCAATGCTCTACTATTTTGTTTCTTGAAATTCCCTTTGTTTTTTTTTAATATTAACATTAATTTTTGCAGTTTTTATGGACACCATATCGATATGATAATCATAAATGTTTCTCCCATTAGTCGGGCATTGGTTTCTCGTATATGTTTTGCGACTGTTGAATTTCACCAATTAAACCGGGTAGTCAGACAATTTGGTTGGCGACAAAACATCCTATCCGACCCGATGAACCTGGATGAGGTTCATCGAATTGATCTCCAAGGAAGGGGGGAAATTAATTGGAGGCAATATCACCATCGGTTTATCATGCTATGGAATAATCGTCATAATTCCATTGTTCAAGGCGAACCTTTCACCAAAAGTGGTCATATGCGTGATAACTCGCCCTACATGCAATGGTACATAAATCATACCATCTGGTATATCACGGCTATTGCGCAATCATCCGATGATGAAGTGAGAATCATTTTTTTCATGCACAACATTTTAATTAAACTTTTTATTATAATTGATTTTCAATAATATCAATTAATTTTTAATTTTCTTTTAGTATGACATGCCCGAGCAATATCAGAATCCGCCTTCACATCAGCAGCTTCGTCTGGATAGACCCTTTTCAGGCCTCCTTCAGTCACAAAATCTAACTCCTGGTTTTGGGAATTGGGATCAAAGAATGCATCCTCCATCGTCATATCAGCAGGTCCCAACTTCATATGGTTTTTTTCCATCGCCATCAAACTTTGGAGCAGGTCCATCGCAATATTATGGTGGTTCATCTGGCCCACAATTTTCCAGCTATGGGGGTGTTCCATCACAAATGTTTGGGATATCATCACTAACTCCACCATCTGCATACCGAGGCCCCTCATCTTCACAACCATACTACAGACTTGAAATTTCATTTAATGTTTCAGAAGAAGGTTCTCAATCTGTGGAAGTGAAAGATACTGATGACGAAAGTGAGTCAACCCCTCCTCCCCCACAACCTGAGAGACGACCTCGACGACCCACACGGAGGCCACCATGCAGCATAAGCAGCCATCATTGAACAATGTTATTGTCAAATAAAGTTATCACATTATGGGAGAATATTGTACTATGTATGTGTACTATTTGAATATGACAATTGCATATATACGTAATGAATTGAAGTTGTATAATTTTTTCTTTCTTTATTCACTCAATAATGGTGCAACTACTATGCTTATAAATACCACATCCCTACACTACATGAAATGCAAACTTTCAAGTGTCCAACACATCAATTGCTTGGCATCTCCTTCCTCCTTTTCTTTCTTAATTGAAAACCGTAAGATGAAACATTTTTCCCCGAAAATGTTTGGCATCACAGAGTCTCAGGATTTCACCAATTCCTACATAGCGGCCTTATACACAAACGATGAAATGAAACTCTGTGAGGATGGGGTGAAGTTCATATGTCAGAGTCCGCAAATATTTCGCATTCCATACAACTGCACATACAACATGCTCAACCAAAGAGTTTGTGCAGCCATTCCATGCCAATCAAACACAATCATAAACAACCTATACTTCAGACGACCCACCATGACTTCTGAAGGAAATATTGTCTATGACGCATTTGAAATAAAGACAGATGAACATGTTTTTCAAATGTTGCAATGTAAGTCTTCTTTCCCTTTCAACACAATGATTGAATTGTATGTCACCTTCACAAGATCACCTGAAGAAATTCTTTTCTCTTCTAACTACAAACACCCCATCATTATCATCCTCAAACTCTGTCCCAACTTCACCAACTATTCTTTATTATGGAGGACCTTTAAGGGGTGTTGGTATCACAAAGAGTCCATATGGTTTTGGTCTTGAGTTTGGTTCGGATGCCACGAAAACTTTCTCTATCACATGATTACACCTACAGTGAATTATTAGAAATCGTAACTCAATTAGTCGAGTGTGGTGATCCTAGAGTTGTCAAACAAATTGACTATTGTCGCCCTTCAACAATACGCAACAAGCGACTATTTCATGACACCACGAAAATCAAATGTGACTTTGATGTTTCACAGATGATCAGTCGTTGGAAACACGTACAAAGTCTAGACCAATCTGTCAAAAAACCGCGCATCTCTTCCTATATCGAGCTTTTCATCCAAACTAGAGACATCAGCCCACCAACACCTGCCGAAGAATACGAAGATATCAATTCTGGATGGTTTGTGGATCACCGGGTAAGAAGATACAGATGGTTGTCGTAATTCATTTAGTTTTTTTCCTTTGCATTCCATATTAAATTATGTGCAACTTGTTAATCATTTTATTTTTCTTTATTTAATGGAAAATGTTAAACTTTTTTATTAATGGAGTAGAAATGCTATAAAAATAAATATGTTATGGTGTAATCAATTATATGGATCATGTTATCTATCACCACAATTAATTTGCTGCAAAAATGCGTACTGTAATTGATTACCATCAAAGTGTAATCGATTACCATCAACAAAAATTGGACATCTGATGCGAAGGTAATCGATTACATTGTAAGTTAATCGATTACGAGTGACCTTAATTGATTAAATAATCGATTACACAAGTCTAAAATTGTGAAATGTAATCGATTACCAAAGCTTGTAAGCGATTACTGAAGTAACAATAGCTCCCTGGAATATAAATCCTAACTTGGTAATCGATTACAAAAGAGTTGTAATCGACTAACGAACTAACAGGAGCCCCTAGAAAATAATTTTTGCCTTGGTAATCGATTACAGAAACCCTGTAATCGATTACACCTCTAGCAGGAGCTACTGGAAAATTATTTTTTCCTTGGTAATCGATTACAGAAACCCTGTAATCGATTACGCCTCTAACAGGAGCCACTGGAAAATATTTTTTGCCTTGGTAATCAATTACCAAAACCCTGTAATCGATTACACCTATATCAGGAGCCCCTGGAAACTTATTTTTTAACATGGTAATCGATTACACAAACCCTGTAATCGATTACACCTCGTCTTCCACTATAAATACATCATTTTCTCTCTCCGCCGTTGCACACCAAAATCCTAACTCGCGCCCCCTTTCCCTCCTCCTTGATTTCACCATTGTGCCTTCATTTGTTAACCAAATCACCTCCCGTTCGTTGCAATCTTTCTCATTTTTAATTCTCTACAAAACCCACCGATTAAAATCTTCAGAAACACCCAAAAATGGTTGAATCTTCAAGAAACGCAAGACTCAAACCGGTGCTCGCCGTGGTGCCGCCGTCAACGAACCTGAAGAAATAATCGCACCTTCACAACCACAGAGACTCTTCTCTTCCGTAGCACAATATGAAAGGTATACTTCAAAATTTTCCGACAGAGATGTTATTGAACCCAGATATTCTGATGATTTTATTGCTGAACAAAACTTTGAGTGCTATGATATACTGCACAACTTGGGATTATTACCTTTTTTGACTAATCGTCAATGTTATTATCCGGAGTTAGTTAGAGTATTTTATTCCAACTTACAAATTACTGATGAAGGGGTTATTCTTAATGAAGTTAAGCATGTCAAGATTAGAATGCATATAAATGTTTTATCGTATAACCCAGTTGGGCACTCAAGGGGTCTGTTTTGAGAGAAACATGGTGGAGGAATGGAGAGATGATTATTCGAGTCACAATGCAAAACTAATGATTTGTCGTGACAATGTAAATATTGGTGGAAGATTACTGGCAGGCCAAATGAAAGTGGAAACACATATCCTGCACTACATCTTATGTCGATGCCTGGTGCCCCGATCAACTAACCTTGCCCAAGCTACTAAAGAAGACATTATCTTAATGTGGGCAATGCTGACCAGAAGACAGCTTAACTGGGGTCATCTGATTAGATATCACATGAAAAAGGCATTAAGAGACAATGCCCATTTACCATATGCTAATCACATTACTGACATTTTGATTAAGTTTAATGTTCCTCTAGAAGATGAACCATTTGAGGAGGTTAATTGGAGAACAGGTCCAATTGGTGCTGAAGTTATTCATTCCTTTGGTTTTGTAAAAAACCAAGATGGTGAATGGATTCATAAACGTAATATGCAGGATGCACATATTCATGATGACCGCACACCATCTCCACCGCCTCAGCCTACCCAGGATGCATATGCTACTATGCTTAATGATATTATCCACAAAATCCGCGATCTTCGGGCTTTTGTTAGTTCAAGATTTGACAATATAGATGCTCGGGTTGGTCAACTTGAGGAAGACATGACTTATGTGCAGCGCCAATTTCCTCCTTCTTAGATGCATTTTGATGTTTATTTCATTCAAAAACTTTGTATTTGTTTAATGCACTTTCACCTTGACATTATTATGTTAGTACTTTAATTGATTATAATGTTTTTTTTTTCATTATTATCACTGTTTTTAGTTTGATATTCAATTATATCATATGTCATTGCTTTCCTATCCAATAAAATGTTTGTTAACGTTTTTTTTTTCAAAAACGCATGTAATCGATTACAGTTCGTGCGTAATCGATTACATAACACCCAAAAAACTACAACGCATTTGCAGTAATCGATTACCATCAATTACTGCTTCAAAAACGTTACCCCCTGCACGATTACAGCATGCAGTAATTGATTACAGCATACGGTAATCGATTACTGCATCAAAAACGTTCACCCCCACATGATTTCGCCCTTTGCCTCGCTTGACCAAGAAAACATTTGGGGGCTACACGATTTCTACATACGAAAACGTGCTCCCCAAATGATTTGTCCATTTCCGTAATTTTTAAAAAACTGCCTAATTTTGTAATAATACAGCGTGATTTGCCTAGAAGGAAAAAAAAAACCCTATGTTCCACATAGAGATAGTAAATGAAGTGAGAAAATAGGTGAAAAGTGGTTGAATAAGGAAAATTTGAGAGGAAAGCTGTAGAGAGGAGGGAAAAGGACCGACTCCTTTCTTTTTCATTTTTGTTGAAGAATAGGGTTTTACATATGTAATGCATATTAACAAACAACCAACTAAATATTAACATTGAACTATACTATACTATATAAAACTAAATATTACAAAATCTTGAATACCGACTCAAAGTTTTCTATTTTAAAATTTTACAATAGCAGAATTGTTAAAGTTGACATTTCATATGCATTATACGATGTCAAGTTATACATTCATCTCAAACAAATATTATTTATAAAATACAACACAAATTATAAATGTAAAACAATTATGACAAGCAATAATTGCAATGCAAAACTTTGTTACGAAAATAGACAATTTTTGAAATGTTTTTCCAGCAATATAAATAAATAAAAAAATTGTTATCCCAAACAAGTATTATTCACAACGAATATATCACAAATATAGACATTTTTCAAAAGTTTCACGGTTCTCCTAAAGTAGATATCGCATAAGGCTAACCGTATAAATAATACTCAAATCTTACCTTATAACTAGAATCAATTATTTCATTATTAACAAAATCAACGTGACAATCCTATCTCCAATATTATCTGTAATATATTTTATTATATAACAAAATGACATAATTTAATAATAGATAATTATACAAACAACTAGAATATATCTCTCAATAGGTGTCTCTGATGATCAAACTGATGAACTAAGGATCAAAGATTTATATATAATCTCACCTATCATAGGAGATTGATTTATTACTCTTGTTTACATGCTAACATGTATAAATGAACCTCCATTCACTATCATGTTTTCTTCTAATTATTGTCTATGATATATACTAAGAAATTGGATGTTCAATGTCATAATGGATTTCATTCACACAAAAATAAGTAAATTAACCCAACGAAGAATCAAATAAAAATCTGAATAAATCAAAAAGTCCCAAATGCTATTAAAAAAATATGAGCAGGAAAAAAAAGATTTTCAAAGTAAAAATAAAATAAATAAACTCCCAATCCAATAAACAGATTTATATTAAAGTTCAACAAAATAGATTTTCTTTACAAGCCACACTGTTCCTGAAGACTCACCTGTTGTATACCACGCGGGTTTGATAAACAACAAAGCTTTTCATAATAATTATACTTTTTTAAAATAAACATGTACTTAGTTAGATGTTCACTAATTAGAATGTAAAATAAAAATTAATTATCAAAAGCATTTTCAAACCCAGCAAAATAAACAGCGGCAAATTGAAAGATGACACATACCGCAGCACAAGTAGAAACCCAGCTTCGACATCATCGTTTGAGGAGTGGTAAAGAGAGAAATCCGAATCCGAAGTCGAATGCACGAAAGCAAGTTCTACATAGGAAATGAAAGTTAATAAAGAAAAGAGAAATGACAAGTTTGTGCGTGAATCTAACGCGAAAGAGAGGAACGCAGGTAATGAAGAAATTCCGTCAGATTCACGCACAAACCTGCAATTTGCCTCTGCAATCTCTCTCGTCTGATACAGATATGTAGAGGCAGTAATAGTATCTGTATTTGAATGAGAGTGGGAAGGAGCGACCGTTACACCTAGAAGCTTCTATCGGCTCTCACGCCACAAATAATTGTAGCCGTTGGATCTTATCAAACCCTCAATTTTTTTATCCGTTGTGCGAAATGAAACTACACGGAAATATATTTTGCACACCAAGACCGCTCTGTAGAAACAAATTACAACAAATAATTTACCAAGTGTTGTTGGAATTTGTTATTCAAGAAAAGGAAAAAAATTTGTTAAAGAAATTTACTGTTATCATGGAAGGCGTGTTGTTAACGGTAACTTAAACTGGAATGCTCTACAGTGACGAATGCAATAGTGGAGCAACGGGGGATCCAATTAGGTATTAATTACTTTTTATCAGGCCTTTACAAATATTTTGAGTAAAAATACTCAGATAATATCTTCTAAAATAGTAAAATATAGACCACATTTTTTTTATTTAAAAGTAATCATCAGATAATATGTGCAAGCGATTTAAATTTTAATATTTTTTATTAGCAGTGAAGCCCTATACTGGGCTGGGCATATTAGCAGTATTCCAGATTTTGTTAAAGGTGTATTTGATTTTATGATATTTTTTAATGATTAATCAATTATAAACATGTTTTATCCTTTGAAATCACTTATTAAGCTTTAGAAGACAAAAATGTTTTTATCAATGGTTAAACAAGGAAGTGAATTTTAAAGTCAGGCTCCAAACCAGCTATTTCCCAACTTCATTCTGATCCACATCGAGCTACATTTAAACATTGAATTCCACTTACGGTTCTGTTTTATTCAATAATTTCCAATGTATAAAATAATGTATTAAAAAGACTGTATCGAAGAATACGTATTTTAATTTTAATTTTAGTTTTCAAAACTTAAGTGTGAGATTAACTTGTTCTTACAAAAATAAAAGTAGAATAAAACTGTTTTGAGATTTTTTTTTTTTAAAAAAAGAACAAAATAGGCCCAGATGTATTTTAGTTTAAAAAAAAAAGTTAAACTAAGGCCGTTCATCATGGGTTTTTCTTCCTGCATCTCCAATTTTTCTTCCTACACCCCCAACTTTTTTATAATTTCACTGTTACCCTTTAGGTTTGTAGTTACTGGCTTTTAGAAATCAGAGTTACCGGCTTTCAAAATTCGGTGTTACCGGTTTTCAGAACTCGGTGTTACCAATTTTCAGAATTCAGTGTTACCGGCTTCTGAAAGTAGAATAAAACTGTTTTGAGATTTTTTTTTTCTAAAAAAGAACAAAATAGGCCCAGATGTATTTTAGTTTTAAAAAAAAGTTTAGCTAAGGCAATTCATCATGGGTTTTTCTTCCTGCACCCCCAATTTTTCTTCCTATACCCCCAACTTTTTTATAATTTCACTACTACCCTATTGGTTTGTATTGGTTTGTAGTTACTGGCTTTTAGAAACCGGAGTTACCGGCTTTCAAAACCCGGTGTTACCGGTTTTTAGAACCCGGTGTTACCGACTTTCAGAATCTGGTGTTATCAGCTTTCAGAAACCGGTGTTACCGGTTTTCAAAATCCAATTTTATCGATTTTCAAGATACGAACAGTGGCCAAACATGAATAAAAATTTTATGGGTGCCAAATTTATTTTTTTTATATATATAAATTAATTTTCTAGTTAAATAAAAAATTCTTCATTTTCTTTACTTAAACCATTTTCATAAAGTGATTCACGTATGCACTTTTCAATTTCTAATATTTCTAAATCATTGAATTCACGCAACAGAGGTATTCTAATTTCTATTTTAAATCAAGGTTATCCAACTAATTCATTATGTGTAGCAGAATTTGTAATGCAACCCAAGATATATCTATAAATTTTACCATTTCAACAGAAATCACAAGAACCTTTAAATTTCATATTTTAATGTTGTACTAATTTGGGTAAAAATATAATTAAGGTTCATGCCAATTTGATAAAAGAATTCCTAAAATCATAATTAGAGTTCATACTAATTTGGGTAAAACTTAATTTGGAAGAAATATTATAGGAGAATCATAAATTTAAGATACATAAATCATAAATTTACTGGTTTTCAGAATTCGGTGTTACCGACTTTCAAAAACCGGTGCTACCGACTTTCAGAATATGGTGTTACCGGCTTTCAGAAACCGGTGTTACCGACTTTCAGAAACCGATGTTACCTGCTTTCAGAAAACGGGGTACCGAATTTCATTCTTGGGGGTGCGGGCTACAGAGATATTTAGTTTATAATTTATTTTTATTTTTTTGAAGGATATAATGGTCTTCACAGTCAAATTTGGAGGTGCAGGAAAAAAAAATTGGGGGTGCAGGAAGAAAAACCCGTTCATCATATATGGCCATTTGGGCATGAACCTGGGTTGGTTTCCAAAATAATCTGAATTTAATCCAGGTCATTTCTTCCTACACTTCCAAAATTTTATATTTTTTTTTTTTTGCATTTCAAATTATATATTCAAAATAAAAAATAAAAAATACATTTTTAATTGCATAATCTAGAATCTAAATATATTTTGAATTCTATAATTTGAAATATAAATTTTATATTCAAAACACAAAAAGGTTGTATTATAATTATGTGTTCCGAAATATATAATATAAAAAATATATTTTAAATTTTACAATTTAAAATACAAGAATTTATAGGGTGCAAAAGAAGTTTATGGAAGGGTAGAAAAAAAAAACTGCCTTTAATTCACTTTTGTGAGATTTAATAGGTCATATTGGGTTGATAGCTTTCTTATTGGGCCTCTATTGTGTAAATGACCAGGCTGCAAGTCTGTTTCTGTAAAATGATTAACTCTTTCTTCCTGCAGTTCAATAATTTCTAACTCCCCTCCCTTGTAAAAGTGATTTTCTAGTTGTCCGTTTCCAAAATCTCTTTGAACAAACTTTCCAAAATTTCTGGAACAGAGTTTTCCAAATACATGAAATGCTTCTTGAAATGAGCTTTCCATAATAAAATGTCTCGAACAAGCTTTTCAAAGTATATAATATCTTCTAGAACCAGATTTCTAAAACGACCTTTATAGAAACTTGAGTGTTTTTTTTTTCAGAACAAGCTCTAATTTTCTTTTCTTCCTCTCTAGGAGTGCAATGGAAGCGACAACAGCAATGATGCAGCAGCAGTGGCTTGACTCAGTAAAGAGGGTATTTTAATCTTTTTATACTTTTATAGGGTGCAGTTAGTAATAATGAGGTGTGGAAAGAAAAAGCCGAAAGTTTTCAATGAATGTTTGTGTAACGAATTTTATTCAACAAAGTATTTGAAAACAATGGTATTCATCGTGGAGTGTCTACAATAAAATGGGCTTGGGCCTGATGTTATCTTTATTATGGAGAAAGAAAAATCAAAGGAAAAGCCATGATGTTATTATATAGAGGTCGAAGAAAAAGGTGATTGTTTGTTATTGAACGACAGAAAATGATGTTTAAAAGGAGAAAGAAGGAGAGACAGGGTTAAGAAATGGAGCAGAAAGTATTGATTTAGCAGGTAGGAGCTACGTTGTATAGGTGGTAGTTGTGATTTGTGATTGAGATTAGATTATATAAATGTTAAGATTTGTATTTTCAAAGCATGGGGCATTTGTGGTAAGAATTGGTAGGTCCATAGCTCCACCTAAAAGTGATTTTTCCAAAAGGGAAATGTAAAATATAATTAAATTGTTAATTATTATTATTATTTTTGAAGTGAGAAGTGAATAAAACTGAATGTATAGACTTAACAAATTTAGGTGTTGACAAGATCACATGATCACTCTTTCTCATGATCCCTGTTTCTTTTATCTAATCTTTATCACTAAAAGCCATGGATTTGGAACATTTCCAACGCCATTCTGCATTTCAAGTGGGACTCACACAACCATTATGACAACTTTAATGCCCATAAATAATAATAATATTATTATTATTATGTCAAACCAATCAAATTGCAAGGTCATCTCATCACCAAGGTAAAAAGGGAAAATATTCCCCACACCCATATCATTTACAGTACAACTTATATTAATATTACTATGTCTGCTTATATTAATACTGTTATTATTACAATTATTTATTACTAATTTTCCCCAACACAAAATTAATAACAGAAAATGAAATGACGTGCGATGCGAGTTCATTAATTGTCGTTGATGATGATGATGATGATGATGGAGGAATACTGGTACCTTAATTTCCACACTTTTTAAACTTTGAATCAGAGCCAGTGTAGGAATTGGAACATACCGTTTTGAATTAGAAATTTCTGTTAAAAAAAATATTCCCAGACTTATAGAGGTGTCGGTAGGCACCTTTGACCGACGAAAACTATTCCAAGGTCACTGTTTCGCTCATATATAAAAATACATAAATACAAATAAAAGAAAAACACTAATACAAAATATTAATTAGGCATAGCACAACTAAGTCTTCACAAAGTTCGATTCTTTAACCACTGTTAAGAGGTAAAACGCATTTGATTTTTTTTTTTTTCAAAAGTGAAGATAGTTAAGTTAAATCTAAAATAAAAATTTGCCTGGCCTAGCCGAAAGAAGACAGTGATAGATAGGATATTGAAGACGTATAATGAAGAAAAAGGAGATAATTAGTGATAGTATATTTTAAAGTGTTTATGGATGTATGTTTGTCTCTTATACTTGACTCAGCAAGGTGTTACTCTTTGGCAAGCAAAAGATATTTTATATATTATTTCCTTGAGAGGGGGTTGAATTTGAATGCTGGTGAGAACAAAAGCAGTGTTACTTTTTATTTATTTATTTATTTATTTTAATTTTGACTTGACTCCATGTGGAAGGAGCACCTTGAGGGTGTGAAAACTGATCCAAACGCCAAAATAATTTAAAATGTTGGTTGTTGTTTTCTTACTAAAGAAAAAGGAAAGAAATCGGAACGCGGAAGCTTCATGGGCACTCACGAGTAGGATTTGGCTAAATGCCGGAGCTTCTCTTGCCTTAAATTATGTCAATCTTCTAGAAAGTGTTGTTGTTCCCACAGATTGAGAGGGAAAAGAATAAAGATTTGGTTGATTTAGTTTTTAAATTGGGTCATGAAAAAGGATAAGTTGAGCACTCTAAGAGGGTGATTTGTGAGGAAAAGTAACGGTTAGGTGGGGTAAGAAATCTTATATCAAATATACATGAATCATGAGGGTTTGAGCAACCACTAATGCCACCAATTAACCATTTTTTTTTTCAGCTTATGACCCGCCAATAATGGACCTCCTGTAACTTATCACAACACCAACCAATGGTACGGCTTCCACACCCTATCACTTTTTCTAATATTCTATTTGTTTTCATTTCTTTTTATACTATACCAAAGAAATTTTTTTATAAAGTACTACCTACCCAACACCAACAACAAAAGCTCTTGTCACCCTATTCTCATTTTTTTTTTCTTTTGATATAAAACACATTAAAACTTAAAACTTAGGAATTGTTCTAATATAGTGTGGAAACTAATGATGATTGCAATATGCAAGGAAATTAATAACAGTTGAATAATATATAGTGGGGGTTCTGGTGCATCCTCATCACATGCAATTGAGGAGAAAAGAAACGATGTGGCATGCAATAAGAGCATTGCATTGGCAAGAGAATAATGAAGAATAAAATAAAAAAAAAAGTGGGAAATATTTATAGAAAAATAGAAATTTAGGCATGAAAATGGGATAAGTAGCGTGGACCAGTGACAGTGGTCAATTCTAGGGTTGGGGGACCTGCTACTACTGCTACTGTTGCTGCTGCATATTGGGCTTGCAAGAGAAGACGGTGACGTATCGCGACAAGACAAAATTAGTTTTTATTATTTAATTTGTTTGTTTTTGTCCCTACATTGAGCACCCCAAACGTATCCCACGAGCAACCAACCCCAATCAAACACAGTCCCAGATTGATACTTGTGTGTGCAAAACCAATGATTTACCAATTATTTTATCTAAACATCCCTCAATCACCGTAACACTCAAAATTTAGAAATCAAAAACCCCGCCCCAGAAACAAGCTCCATCAAATTCCAAACTAATCATAATTTTTAAACAATAATGTATCATGTTTTTTTTTCTATTATACAGGGAGTGTTCGTACAAAAAACTACATTATCTTCACCGGTTTATTATTTCTAACTTGCATGACCCATTTATTGTTTCTTCTACAAGTAAACTCATAGGTAATAATAATAATTCCTCTTTTATTATGATTAATCAATATAATCTTATGATTATCTAAAAACATAATATTCATTTTATGTATTTAATTATTATTTTAGTCAAAGTACATTTTATATAGAGTTGTCTTTAAAGAGTTGCCATAATATTACTTTTTGTTTGCTAAAAGTGATTCATTTAAGTCACATAAAAGGACCCTTTTAAAATATAGTAAAAGTTATTTTTCTTCACAAAATTCCTGAACAAAACATTGCAACCTTTGAGAGAACTGTCTACTTTGTATGAGATATATGTTTAATAGAAATCAATGGGGCGATGGTCCCCAAAAATTTTTTATTTATTTTTAAATGTTTTTAAATTTTTTTTTAATTTTTTAAAATTTATTTTTTATTTTTTTATAAAATATAATATTTAATATTAATAAATAATAAAATAAAAAATTAAACATAATAAAGAATAATAAAATTTATTGAGAAATTTTTTTTGTTCTTCCTCATCTTAAGTTTCTCACATATTATATTCATCTATTACTCTTGCATCTTTTCTTTTGTTTTTTTTTTGTTTTAAAAAAGAAATAGAAAGTTAGACATAAATTTATTCTTCTCCTGGCTCTTAGTTCTCATCCATTCTTTTTTAAGATTAAAAAGACAACTCTCTCCTTTCTATAGGAAAATATTAGTTTGACATTTAGTTTATTTTTTTCATCTTATTAGTTTTTTGTATATTTATTTTATTATGAATATAAAAAGAAAAGTGATGTATTATATGTTTTTTTCATAACCATTTCTTAAATGTGATTTGATTATCATATTTTTTTTAGCAATTACGTCTCTCAATTCTTTGTTAGATTTTGATATATTATTTTTTAGTCTTAATTTTTTTAAATAGGTATATTGATGAAAAATAAAATAATAGGTTCGTTTTTTTAAGTGGTAAAAGGAAAGATACTTTGAGGATAAAAATAATACAAATTTACTTCTTCACCTATTTTCAAGCATAATATTAAGAATTCAATTGTTGAATTAGGGAATCATTTCTTAAGATTCAAAGAATTACAAGTGGGAAGTTTCATATTAATTCTTCTGAATTATATAGGCAGAATATTTCACATTAATTCTTTGGAACTTATTATAAGAAAACGTTCTCAAATATGGAAATATCCAGGAAAAGAGATGAAATTAAAAAAATTTATTTAAAATGAGTTTCATATCAAATACAATTTCAAAACTATAATTTTTTTAAGGAAAAACATACAAGGATTTCAATACTAACTTATATATACTTTTTTTTATATTAGTAATAATTATTAAATATATAAAATTTGATTATATTATTTTGGCCCTTCAAATTTTTTGATCAAGATCCATCACTACTTGAAGGGGAAGAAAACATTCATTGTTGTGGGAAGTACATTTAATGCATCCATAATTATCAAACACATCAAACAAAAAAGAAAGATATTGAAAAAGAGCTAAAGTTGTTCAACGACCCTTTTTTTTTTTTTAAATAACTACTTTCTTCAAAGTTTGTATAAATCTATTTAAGAAAAACAATAAAGAGACATACCATGTTTTATAATGCCAAAACGCTACAAAAAGTTTTAAGCAAAACCAAAGCTTCTAAGTAGAACATTGTTTGTGTTCAATTAGCAAGCTAGAAGAAAGTAATTTTATAGGATACACCCATCAACATCTTATTGATTTTTTTTTCAACTAAACAATCTCTTAATTCCCATGTCTCATTTATTTGCAAGAATCTCAATTGGAGTTAGCTAAAACTTCCAACACACTATTAAGTATCAACACTAGATAATTGACTTATAAATGCGACATCTGAGTTAGACAAATTTTTGTTACAAATATAATTACTCTTAGGAAATATGGTATTACTAGTGAGTCTCAAATTGATTGAAATAGAGAAGATTCCTTCTCTAATGATAATGAATGTATTGTCCTTAGTTATGGAAATATTTTTTTGTGAGGAAGATTTAAGATTGTTAATTTTTCTAGCATCAAAAAGTCATGTGATAAGGACACACAAAATTAAGTATCCATGCATATATAGTAGTGGACATGCTTATTAAAGCCTTATCATTGTAATCATCACCACTATAGTTGTATCATGTCTTTCTCATCCTTTTCCTATTGTTAGTTACTGTAGCAATTGAATTTCTTTGTGAGTTCTTCTTTGATGTCTGGTTATGATCCTGCCACTCTGAATATTTTATGATTTCATAGCATCATTCATTTATGTGGTCATCCTTATTACATTGAGTATACTTGTAGTTACATTTTTTAGAATATTTTGATTACTTTGCTTACTTCCTTGTCATTAGATATGTGAAATCAAAAATCACATCTTCTGCTTTCAAATTTGTTTGTCGAAATGTGTCTTTTCGGATCAAAGCATAACATGCCTCTAAATTAGACACCACTTTGCTTCTCAAGATTTCTCCACAAACTTGCTTAAAATCACTATCTAGTCTAGTCAGAAATATATGCATCTTGAATCTTTCAATTCATTACTTCTAATATGACTTCATATTATCAAGGTCCTTTGTGAATATTTTGTCATGATGGTCTAAATCCCTAAAATTGTCAACCAACTCTCCAAAATATTCAATTGAGGTTCTATTATTTTATTTTGTAGTGAATATCCTTTGATTTAGCACAAACACTTTTGTTTGGCTTCATGGACACGACAAACATCTTTTTGTTTCTAGCATACCATTTTTCATATCCATTATCTTCTTCTATCGAAGGCTTCACCTTCCCACGATGTAGAACAATTTTTCTCTTTCTTTAATGTGCATCTACCTTAATTGTTACCATACATCATAATTGGATTCATTTGAAATAATGTGTATGTTAAACTACTAGTGTAATTGGTTTCTCTATCATCTCTCCAATTAAGATCTCCAAGACCTTAGAGAAAATAATTCTAACCTCTCGTATCAATTTGAAAAATAAAACACATTTAATAATTTCCATTCATATATTTTTGTATACAAATACTCTATTTTTACAATATTTTATTCTTACAACTAATGATTGAATTAAGAAACAATAGCTTTCAGTTTTTTAAAGAGTTGATGCCTATAGTTGTGAAAATATTTACAATAGTGTCACCAGTGACATCTTTGAAAATATTTGCACAACTATATGCTTTAGTTCTTTAAAGAAATTAAGCCTATACTAGTATAGACTTCAATTATTTTATAATCGAATTGTGCGAATAATTTAAAAAATATCACCGCATTTTGAAAGACTTCATTTTTTCATGAAACCGAAGTCTATACACTAATGCAGGAAAGGGTTTTGGTCACGGTTATTTTGACCATTTCTCTTCGATTTAAGAACCGAGGCATATCCAACAGAGGTAAAAAGGGGTGACCTTTCTGCTTCAATTGTGAACCGAGGCATGAAATTGAGCATTACTGCCTAGTTTTGGAGGCAATCGAGATATAACAGTCATTAAAAATTTAAAAAAAAAAGTAGAATCAGAAACTCTAGAGCTTCCACTATCTGCAATCCCACAACCACTGTGTTGCCACCATCTCCACCTCGCGGCACCAGATATGTTCAGACCAGTATGTCAACAATGCACCTACAATCACCATGCCTAAACGCAAAACGCTTAACGTTGCATCTGTTTGAAGCAAAAACTGATGGTGCAGGCATATTCAACCAAAAACGAAGAAAAAGGCAATAGAATACCGCAAAATAGTGGGATTAAACGTTGGACAACAAGGGCAACAAAGTGGTGATTCGTTAGTGACGCAACTGGTACGAAACTGGTGCAGAGGTGTTGCAGCACAATGAACTCACGATGATTTCGAACAAGGGAACGCTACTTCACGAGGAAGAAGAACGAAGAACAATGCAATCTGAGTTGAATTGGGGATTTTTAACCTAACTTTTTGCCTTAATTATTCGAGCAATTAAGGCATAAAGTCTAATTTTGCCTTAGTTCTAAGGAAGATTGAGGCATAAAGTTCAATTTTGACCATTCTCCCTATGTTTTGAGACCACTTGACACCATATATCTCGAATAGAATACCTAAAACATGTTAGCTTTATGCCTCAGGTGACATGCAACTGAGGCAAAATAGCTTTTATGCCTCAATTTGGAGGGAATCGAGGCCCAATCCCTCTGAATTCAAATAAAAAATTTCAAAGAGTGCAAATTTAAAAAAAAAATTGGAGACATTATGCCTCGGTTATGTTAGAACTGAGGCAAAAAACCCTTTATGCCTTGGCTTTTATCGAAACATAAATGTTCGCTAAAATTGTAAAAATGTCACCACATCTATATATGTTTATGTTAAATAAAGACATTGTAAAAACTCAAATATGCGCAATTGATTAAGTGATTTCAATATATTTTCTTCACTAATAATTAGATAATTTTTTCTTACATTCCAGAAAAATAGTACCATTAAATAATAATTGAATTTGTAAGGCTGAATTATAATAAATATTAGTCTCATTATCTCTTTTATTTGACTCCAAAGAATTATGTGTGTTCAAGTGATCATACGACCAATGAGTCAATAACGTTAAATACATCAACGTCTTAACATTGTTATTAAAGAAAATGATTTCTAATTATATAAGTTGTTTTATCAATCGGAACGACCTAAATTAAAATCTCCAAATATTTAAGAACAAAAAAAATTCTTCGGAACAAAAATTAAGAATACTTATATGAAACTTTTAGGTTTACCTATGTGACACAAATCTTTAGTAATTTTTGAAATTCAGTTGTTAACCCTATGAGGTCTTTATGTTTCAATCTAGTCATGGTAAAATCTCCATTCTTTGATTTTAATATCTACTAAAAGTTTAAATTATATATGTTGTATTCCTTGATTAAATTTTATCATTCTTTAATCATTTCAAAACTTTTAATATCTTTCTTTTCTCACTTCATCTCACAAATATAAAAAAATCTAAAACAGTTGATTAACTAAAAGAAATTATTTGGCCCTAATAATAATAATAATAATAATAATAATAATAATAATAAAAATCCCTTACAACTTGCCGATGGACAAGAGTAGGTAGGACCCATCACCCCTTAAAGACCGGCCACCGTATATCTTGCTTTCTGTTGCTTTTATCCCAATCTTTTCAGTTTTCTACGTAAACAAACCCTTTTGCGTCTATCCTTTCCCTTTCATTTTCCTTACCTTTTCAAATTTTCAGTACTTATTTCTATGAAAAATATATAATAAATAGAATCTCACTTAATCCTAGAGCTTATTATTTTAAACAGTGTGTGGATTGGACCTTAAGTTAAGGTATTCTTTCTTACGTATTTTTTGGCAGTCAAAATTTGTGTACTACGTACGTACATTAATTAATCACGTGGGTGGTATGTTTATGTGTTCAAAATTAAGTTTTTTTTTTCTTTTCTTTAAAGATGTTGAAAATGACACTGAATTTATGAAAGAACTACCAAAATATATCCTCTTCTGCAAAACTGTCTCTTCAGTACAAAATAATAAAAGAGAAAAGGAGGAGAGAAAGAAGAAACCAAATGAAAAAATAAATAAATTAGAAAGGTTGTAAAGATAGTGATGTAAAGAATCTAAGAACAATTGGATGACGAACGTATGTGTTACGCATGATGTAAAATTAGATTATTTTCCTAATTAGTTACCTATGATTAATTATAACTAAAATAATTTTTTATTAAGATATGTTTGTTCAAACAGGGTTTTAAAATTATTAATTTTATTTCAGTATATAAAAGGTAAATTTTTTATTTACAAAATTATGAAAAAATCCTGCATATTGTTATTTTGGAAGATACAATAATTAATGAAAATTTTGTAATTAACTAAGCTGTGTTTGTTTGGTACGATAAATTTAACGGAGAGTGTGAAGATGAATTAAGTCGATGAATATGTGTAGTTTTTTAATGGATTTAAAAGATAAAATAAGTGAACTTGAAAATAAATTTTGTGAAAGTTAGTGAGTAATTTGAGTGATGTGATAGATTAAAAAAATGTTTTAATAGAAAATTTGAAGATTACTAAAATACCCTTGATGGTAAAAATATATAAAATGATTTCTTATATATATTACTTTTATTATTTAGTTATATTTAATTACTATATATACAATTTGATATATTAATATTATATATATATATATATATATATATATATATATATTTAATTATTATTATTATACATATTTATATATATATATATTTATTATATATATTTTATATATATATAATAAAAAAAAATATATATATATATATATATATATATATATATATATATATATATATTATTACACACTAGCAACATAAACGTAATCGATGTCACTCTCTCACAACACCATCACTAGTTACGTAACTGGTGCCACATACACATACAACATCCCACCGGTTATGTAACGGGTGCTCTCTCACTCATACACCACCTTCTTCCACTATTCACACACACAACCAAACATCTTGCTTCATGTTCCATAACTTTCACCATCCATAATACCATTGCACTCACCTTTAAACTTCAACGAGAGAGATGACAATGGGGAATGTCCACTCCAAAACCTTCCATGATCATTCATAATGAAAAAGATGTGCAAACCTTCCCATTTGATGGCAAAGTCCAAACCCAAGCAACCCAAGCAAATTCAAATGCGAAATCTTGAATCTGTATGTCATCAGGAATCTTCAGGTAGTGGTGCAATAGTTAGGAATCTTGGCAACACACAAGGAAAAGCAATTGCTCAATCCACAGATAACACTCACGTGATTGCATAATATGAACCACGTGCAAGGTTATATTTGTAAAATGTGAAGTATCACTCTCAAATCCTCGCTTGGTAGCAAGGATGAGATAACGCTACGATCCCGCAAATTTGCGCTTCCATTTCTCTGCATATCGACTGAAAAGAACACGCATTTGTATTCAAATTCGTCATCTTAAATAACTGCAAACAGTGGTATCACTTCAAGCGAACATTGCGTAATACTTTTTAGGAAAACAAATTATCTGCAAAAAAAATAGTTCAGTTTGTAAATATACCAAAAATATTAAGGCCATAGAAACTCTATATGTTGGTTATAGACTCAACGAACATAGAAAACCGCATATGACATCCTTGCATCTTTGGCCTCATCCATCAATCTTAGAACTCAAAGTTTGGGTTTTTCAGTTCCAGCTTGATTATTTCTTTATATCTATCAATCTTCCAATCTTAAAGAATGTCAATCAACTTGGCACGATCCTCATCATTAGTCGAAGGTGTCTCAAACAATGTCGATGAAGGGCACTGAAGGTTGAAGTGAACAAAGGCATCATTGTAGGTCTGACGATGAGGTGCACAAACTCGAGGGTAAAATTGTAGTAGTAGAAGATGAGAGCCTGAAACGAACATGAAGAAGATGAAGTAGAGGCACGAAAGCAATTAGAGTTCATTGTCATAATATTCACAGTCAAATTATATTCGTAATAATCACCAACAAGAATAATAACAAAGATTATAGTTCAAGGTTAACCTTCTTTATGTTTACCAAAAACCCTACAAGAGAGAAAAGCATGAAAGTAAGAGTGACGCAAAGAGCACTAGAGCCACCAAAACGAGAGGGAGAACGAGTCGACGAGAGGAGAGATTTCAAGGAGACGAGGAGGAGACGAGAGGATAAATTTTAAGGAGACGACAAGGAGAGTGACAACAAGAGTGTAGAGAACGAGGACAACTGATAGGAGGAGGGTGAACTGCAACGAGAAGGAGGAGAAAAGAAGAAAATTAAAGATATCATATCGGTTATAATGATGAATCAACATTTTTAAAATTTAAAGTTTTATTATAAACTTCTATTTTATTACAAAATTGTCATCGTTTTCACTTACAATGGCAGTTCTAGTGATAGTCGGTATAGAAAGTTTTGTATTTTGTTACAAAATTGTTTGTACTCCCACTTTCTATGTGAGCTATATCTAAAGTTGACATAGAAAGTCTCATCATATTTACAAATTTGTCATCGCTTCGCTTATTATGGCAAGTGGATTATAACCACCATAATAAGTTGTCATCAAAGCCAATATTTACACTAGTGATCTATTAATTTTTGAAAACATTAATGAAATAAAGTTGATAAAATTAAAAATATATTTTTAATAAAAATCATAAAAAGAAAACAAATAGTCAAATTTAAAAATATTTGAAATGTCTCTTTACCTTACTCTTTGAATTTTAATGAAATATTTTTTTTTTGTACAATAATAAAGATTATAATACACCACTTGAATGAAATTGCATAAAAAAAATTAATTAATAAGGGTCAAATATGTTTGTAGTCCCTAAACTTGAATGTGAAATTGTAATTATTGTTGCCTTAAACTTTGGTATATTTGATCCCAAACTTTAAAAATGAATGCATATAGTCCTTTTAACTTAATGATGTTAATTACTTTTTACATGTTAAATGACATTCTAAACCAACATTTGAGCTCAAACGTGTCAAATGATGTAAACAACTCAAACATCAACTTGAAACGTTGTTTGACATATAAAAAATAATTAGGATTAGAATAACTATATCTATTCATTTTTAAAATTTGAGGACCAAACTGTTAAAGTTTAAGACATGGACAAATTGTAATTTCGCGTTAAAATTTAGGAAGTAGAAGCATATCCAACTCAATTAATATTAATAATTTGAATTTATATATAAATTTTTCATCTTTTGAACTTCAATTTTATCTTGGATGATGATAAAAAAAAAGTTCATTAAAATGACTTTAAATTATTATATTATACTATATTATAGTAAATAAAATTTCTTGAAATGATTGTAGTGATAAAATTACACTTATGAGAATATATTAAAAAATAAAAATAACTATTTAAAAATTCATCAAAACAATATTTTTCATTATAAAAAAAAACAATAAATAAAAACATTAAAAAATATCTAAAAATGATGAAATGTGTACCCTAAAAATGATTTGATACTCTATTTAATGAAATCATATAAAGAAAAAAAATGCACAATTAAGGAAATGATAGGATAAAAACTGTATTAGATATTTGATAAAACTTTTCAGATAACAAACTAGTTTGAGATATAATAAAAATTATTTTATTTAAACAAAAGTTCTTTAAATGAAACGAAAATTAAGAATCAAAGAGAATAAAAAATGAAAAGTCTTATATTAACCAGTAAATGAAGGTTTACACAATTGAATACTCAAAATTGATAGTCAAACACTCTCATATAAAAAAAATAAGCAATAAATAAATAAAATTAAAAAGAAATAATAATCAAATATGAGACTTAAACACTATTTGATTAACTGAAATTATGATAAATCATTCGATCCTAATCGCACAAATGTAAAAAAAAAAAGGAAATGTGATATTAAGGTTGTGATAAAAGAAAAAGTACTTGGCTGAGTGGATTTTATAGATTTAAAAAAGCTAAATAACTAGAAGAGAGAAAAAAAAAAGTATGTAGCGAAAGAAACACTATTTCAAACAATGTTTTTGACAACAGTTGAAAAAAACTTTTAAAAGATGGTTCTAGAATCGTTATTGATATATTTATAAGTCATAAACATTAATGATAATTACCTCTGTAGTCGAAAGTTAAACTTTTAAAAAATGTTTTTGAAAAAGAATCGTTGTCTCTTTTGCACTTACAAAATAATAATAATAAATCTATTGAGAACTTTTAAGAGTGGTTTTCACACAACCATCATTTTTTGCTCTAGTGAAAAGAAAAGGAAAGAGTTATAAGATAAAGCTTAAGAGAATTATATATATATATATATAAATTCTTAATGTTACCTAATGAATTATAAGTATTTTAGTAATTTAAATGAGAATGAGAATAGGTATCGAAATGAGTATGAGGACGATTATAAAACATACATGTATACATCCAAATTCGCATTCATACTTATTTGAAAAAAATTAAATATTACTTATATTATACTTGGACTCAATCAATATGAAAATTCTTCCTCAAAGTGAAAGAGTTCGAATAATAGTTAGTTTACTTGTCATCCTAACTTTTAGTATTTGTTTTAATGTAATCCTTTCTTTTTATAATCAAGTAAATAATGGGTGTTTCCTCCCAATCTTGGAATCCAATGTATTATAAGGATAAAATGAATTTTTTTTATTGTGATGAGAATCAAACTTAAATGAAATTCTCCTCAAATTTATTTGTGATATTTTTAAGAGATGACAAAAATGCTTGAAAAGCTTTGATGTTACAAAGTATAAAAGTGACACATGTCTTTCATGAAGAGAACTCTCGTATTGATAACCTTCCAAATTTAGAGATTGATAAAAGACAAAACTTCCAATGTTTGATTTCCTTTTTTCTAGTAATTAGTCGATAATTTTTTTTATAATAGCTGGTTTTTACTTAAAAAGGAGTTTGTTTTGTATTTTTTTCATCATGAGTTTGGTTTTAATTTTCATATATTTTGTTTTTTCAGTTTTAATTCTAATAAATTGTTTCATGTGGTGATGTATATAATGATTAATTTTGAATTTACCGTCTAACGTCTAACTAAGATGTTATATGTTTCGGGTATAGGGACCAAGCATCTATTGTCAACACTCAAATTACCATTTAATCCTTTTTATCTGCGTTCTTCTTAATTAGTTCGTCAAATCCTCCGTTCAATATAATATTTCCCCTCCTTCGTTCGGTCAAGCGGGTGATCGGTGTACCTGTCTAGAAGGCTTTGATGCTTAAGTTAGTTAAGGCCGATCGGTGGGTAATAATAACTATTGTAATAAATGCGACCTCACCCACCTACCTCAGGCCCTAATTGTAGTTTTCGGTATGAGCCTATGATTAGGGTTTCTTAATCATAGCCCAATTGCTTTTTAATTTTGATTACTGACTTGTATTATCTTAATTAATTTCTAACTGACTCATCCAGGTTTTGGCTTGGTTGACTGACCGAGGGTCGTACGGCCTGACGGGTGTCCTTATGGTGAGAGGGTCTCCATGGAGATAGAGACAAAGTTCAAATGGAACTAAAGGCGGAGGGAGTGCCTAGCCCGTCTAACCGACGGGTAGTCGATTTAGCGTGTTCAGAGCTGAGACGTTGAAGGGATTGTCGCCTCAGCGTCCAAGGTGAGGTCCGCCTGTAGCGGGCGGCCTGCAACTGCTTGACCTTGGTCCGCTTGGCCGATTTGCCGATGAGCCATACAGTACACTATAAATTCACAATCATGTCAGCCAACAATTTAAAAAGAAAACGAAAATCCTTACATCCTCAGCAAACTATAACATGAGGAAATGTATATAAAAAATTGAGAGAAGATTTCGTATCCAAAACCTTCAAAATTTGAATTTTGCAGTATAAATAATTCTATACAATAATTATAGATAGAATAGGGAATAGGGAATAGTGTAGTAGTAGGGACCATTGGAAGTTAATTAAATTTATAAGGGACGAAGGAAGTTGATTTTTCTGCGGGCATGCATCCAGAGGAATAGGTGACGTACAACAAGGTACATCCCTAACAGATCTTCAACATTCACAGAAGCTATTCATTCCAGAAAACTCCAACACCTTATTTATTATTACAGAATCGCACTCTAAGTATAAAGGACCTCTCTCTCTCACCCTTCAAAACTTTATGTTCATTTGTAAACATATACATTCATGCCCAACAAAAATCAATATCTTCAAATGAGAGAACAACAAATTCTAATTATTGAGACGCATGCTGTATAGCAGTCAAGTACTTACACACGGAAACCATGTCAGCATGCTTCTCGTGGTCGTGGCTCACTTAAAACCACACGTGCATAACCTTTTTCCATTCCTTCCACATCTTCTTCCTATGCTACTTTTTTCCTTTTTTTTCTTATCTTTTTACTTTCAAACACTAATCCACATACACAAAAATCAACGATAAACGATGCAAGTTGAAGAACATTTTAGTAAGGGTTTTATAGTTTTGCCCGGAAGAAAATTACATCCACCGACAATACATAGGTATGCTGATTTTCTTAAACATATTCACACAACTTAAGGTTTGTGGCTCCGAATCCTTTATGTGTGACTTCCTCCCTCGGATATGGTCGGTTTAGCAACAAAAGTTTTTATGAATACTATTCTCTTACACACTCAACTATAACCAGATCAGTTTCTTTCCAATTTATACACCAAATCGAAATCAATCAGCCAAAGCTTCCATCAGCAATGAGGTATATTCTCATTGGAACACTCACTTTGGTACAATTCCCTGTTTAACCATAAACGAATCATATTTTATGGTAAGTGTATCAATGGATGAAAAATAATCCTCTACTGCATTCTAGTTTTCCTCCCTCTATACTTCTTTTAACTTTTGTTTGTTTTTATACACCAAACAAAATACAACATGTAGTAAATTAGGTTTCCCTTTACATTTACGAGAACTTACTTTTTTTGGGAATTTCAAATGTTGATTTCACAAGAGTCAAGAGGAGGAAATTAGGCACACCGATTTAATCAATATATTTAAGGATTTTAGGATTAGTTTTTGTTTAGCCATGTCACTGCCATCTTCTTCTTTTTTTACGACTTTCTTCCTAACCTATTCACGAATCCCTGTGCTACTTTGGTTTGCAAGACAAGTTGGCGTAATACCAAAACCCGCTGCAAAAAGCTTCATGAAAGAAAATATAATAATGAAAAAGGTAGGTTGAAAAAGAAAAAAGGAAACTAAAGAATTAAGAAAACGACGATAAACTTTGAAGGAGTGATCAGATTTCGTAGATCACTTGCACACGAGTGAACACTATTATTACAATTTGGCATTTTTAGAAAAGACGGAGAGTAAAAAAAAAAAAAAATCATTTAACGCCGTTAGAATCTAGGATATGGCGGAACCCCGTTCACACACACCTTAAACCAGTTAAGGGGTCAAATGCTACGTATGAAAGCGTCGACCATGGCATGCATTGATTGCCACCGGCTCAGCTTTGTCCGTACCAGTCCATGACCTACACTTGCCGGTCAAATCTCGCCTTCATTTCTATCTTTGTTCCTTCCACACAGTTTTCACTTTCTTCTAAATCCAAAAGTACTCATAAACTTTCTCTCTCTCTCTCTTTCACACACACCTAAGCTATAAACCAGATCAACCCTACCTCTCTCCACTTCTTACTAGTGTTAAGTTCGAGTCTGTGGCGTGTGAGAGATGAAGGATTTGAGCATTTGAGAGATCAACTCGTTTGGTATATGGAGAAGAAGGAGATGGTTGTGAAGACTGAGGATGCTGTTGGGTCCTCTTCTTTCCCTTGTTATAATTCAAACGTTTATCCATTCTCGAACGCCTTTGATTTCTCTGAGGTGGAAAAGAGCTCTTTAGGGTTTATGGAGCTACTGGGTGTGCAGGATTACAGTCCTCTGCTTGAGTTGCCTCAACTTTCCACCGTTTCTGCGCCTCATCACTCCACAGTTAAGGCTCCATCTGATAACGGAAAAGAGTGTTCCGAGGTGTTGAACCACCAACCCGCCACTCCCAACTCTTCTTCCATTTCATCTGCATCCAGTGATGCTGTCAATGATGAACAGAATAAGACCCTAGACCAAGTTGAAGAAGATGACGACGAAGAAGAAGAAGGACAACACAAGACTAAGAAACAGTGGGTTTTTTCTATTTATCTCATCACTTTTTCTTTTCTCGGGGATTGCTGGATTTTTTTTTTTTCTAGTGGAAAGATTACTGATATATATACATGGTGGATTGTTTTTAATTCTGTGGAAGAAAGTATTCAGTATTTTTTTATTGGTATCTTCTCAGCGAAGACTACCTTAGTCTAGTATAACTTTTGTTTTCATTTTTTGTGGTTGTTGGGGGCGGGGCGATGAAGCTTTCATTTTCAAAAGTTAATTTTACAAATGAATGGTTGATGGGATGTGAAGAACACAGAATTTGGTATATAAAGTACGTGTTTTTATATGCTGTTTGGGTTGAATATGTGGCAAGGGAGAAGGTGTTTGACGATCCAATTAGATAAAGTAACGAGATCATGGGGTACATTTTGTTTTGCTTAGTTATGTTTTGCTTTTGAGATAAAATAAGAATACATGTGATGTGGTTGATGTGTGAGGAAGGTTCTAAGATTTGATGGTTTCTGGGATCTGGTTCTTATTGGGTTTAGGTTGAAGCCCAAGAAGACAAATCAGAAGAGACAGAGAGAACCAAGATTCGCGTTCATGACGAAAAGCGAGGTCGATCATCTGGAAGATGGGTACAGATGGAGGAAGTACGGTCAAAAGGCCGTGAAAAACAGCCCTTTTCCCAGGTAACATCCGATTTAATTCTCCCGGTAAACTCTAATCTCAACTCTTACACTGCCTGCACCTACCTACTTTTCCTTCCTTCCCTACTTTTATCTTAATTCGTTTAATTCACTCACAAGTTACACCAAACAAATTAATTAATTAATCAATCAATTAAATAGCCTTAACATTTGGAATATACTATGTGTGGATCACATGTAGGAGCTACTATCGTTGCACCAGTGTCTCATGTAATGTGAAGAAACGCGTGGAGCGATCTTTCACTGATCCAAGCGTGGTAGTCACAACCTACGAAGGCCAACACACACATCCAAGCCCAGTTATGCCTCGCTCGGGTGTCCCCGCGGGATACGCTACCAACTTTGCTTCAGTTTTTCCACAACCAGGAAACTACTTATCCCAGTATCAGCAGCAGCAGCAGCACCAACATCAACAACAACTTATTTTCAACACATTGTCCTCTTTGGGCTTCCCTTACAACGATTCTTCCACTGCAAAGAACGCGGGTTTTACTCAAGAGAGACGGCTTTGTAATCCGGGGACGAATGCATTTCTAAGAGACCATGGACTTCTTCAAGATGTTGTTCCCTCGCACATGTTGAAAGAAGAGTAGAGATGATAACTCCATTACTCATGCTTCTATGTGGTTTATTTTTTGCTGACTTTTTCCTATGAGAGTTAGGTGAGAACTCTAGTACTGGTACATGTAATTTTTCTTCCTGACCGATGGTAATATTAGTGATCATGATCATATATATATACACTTGTAAAACCCAGTTTATAGCTTTTTGCACATAGCCCATCGATGATTACTATGTCTGTATAACAAGATGGATTATGATCTAATGCAGGGACTACTCCTGGTTGTAGTTTATTTTTGCTTCGGTGTTAATTTTCTTATTATGGTATAGAAAAAACAATCCTCCTCCCAAGAAAAGAAGAGAAAGAAAAGGGAAGAAAGCATTGATTGGTGGGTTGGGGCGTGTGTGGAAATGATAAAAAAGAAATAGGCAAATAGACTTGTGTCTTCTTTTTAATATTCTGAGTCTGACTCCTGGTTTTGTCTTGTATTTTTGTTTGTTCTAGTTGAAGGAATGTGCATTGATTTCACAGATGTACAGCAGTGAAGATTGTTAGGTTAAGGTTTTTAAACGGGAACGAACAATTGGTGTAGAAACTTGGTTTGGCTTGTTTTGTTTTTTGAAATTAGGAGGATATGGTGGTAAAAGCGTTGTCCCAATATGGAGAGGAGGTTATAAATGGGAAGAGAGATTCAACTACTCTCCGATCCATTTTGAGGTGCGTGAGTTAATGGCTCTCTGTATCCTGCACGCGATGCAATCTATTCACGGATTGAAGAGTGGCGGAGACGGGGGGAATTAAAGAAGAACATAAACAAAAGGAGAAAAATTTATACAAGCTTAGCATATCGAGTGTGATATGGTCACTATGATGGAATAGATCTTGATAACGACACATGTTAGCTTTATTTATGAAGGTATCAAAGATAGGTCTCGTGCTCGTTTACAAGTTTTGTTTTATCGAGCAGGTGAGGCTCTCATTGTGAACAAGAATAATTGAAGTTTTTGATATATAGCCGTTCACGGATAGATAGGCATAGGCTAACATATTGTGAGATGTTACATACGACACGCCACCGTCAAACAAACCACTGGGACCAGCTCTCTCTTTTTCTCTTCTACGCTTTCGTTTTCTTTCTCTTTAACGCCAAATGCCAAATACATTGCATCCAATTCAAATCCTTCACCACGAAGTGGGCAATCATCGGTTGGTTACCCTGCTCTCTTCTTCTAAAGCCAAAATTGTCTCTTCATTTCCCTATTTCTTCCATTATTTCGGCCTAGGCCTTCTTGTTGACTTCATTAAACAAATAATATATTAAACTTTCTTTACAAAGGGAATAAATAACCCCACCGATCCTTTTAGAAACCACAAGAACTTCTTCCTCCATCAATCAGAATTTCAACATGAAAAGCAACACGACTTCATGAAACGGATATTTTGGCTCCGTTTATCACATGGTATCACTACAACAACGCCTTTTATGTCCAATTTCAATGTAGAAAATATTTTTTCCTAGTTAAAGTTTTGGCAATGCAACGAGCAGACAGCGAATCTTAATCGTGTGGTGCCTACAGTAGTAGTGGAGCCACACTTCTTATCTTGCCTCGTAGGCTTAATTTAGTTTCTTATTCCTCTCTCACCCACAAGCAATATCCAAGTACGAATAAAAATCTAAAGATTTCTTTGATTGACAAGCCGAGTATGAACGTGAATCAACAGCAGCAATAACCTGCCCCCACCAAAGAAATGGAAAAGCCTGGCACCGCATCATGAAATGCGAATAGCACGCCTTATTCAGAAAAATAAAATAAAATGTCCATGCTAATTTTTGGTGTGCTTGTGGGAGGGGGCCTGTTTTACAATCACCTGAATTATGCTACCTCAACAGGTTTAAACAGTTCTAATTAACATCATTTCAGTGGACCATTTACTTATGTAGCCATCAATTCAATAAACTACCCACACAGTATATCAGTGAACTTCCTCCAAGAATGAAAATAAAATTGCAAAAAGGTTAACCAATAACAAGATTTAGCTGCTGCAAGTAAATTGAGAAAGTGAGTATATTACGATTACAAAATACTTTAATTTAAATCACCAATGGGTAGTTCTTCTCTTTCTTAGAACTCTACTTAATTACTTGAGAGGAGTTAAATCCTAAATAACCAAATACAATAGCTTATGATACAAGAAAGGGTGCGTTTGTAGAATACCAGAGTGTATCAAGTTGGTTATGTAACTTACAATTTTTTTATATTTGTTTGATTCAGTTATCAAGACTCATAGAGTCATAGCACTGCAGCAGTAGAGTTAAAAGTGAATAACATTTGAATAGTTTTTCTGTCAGACAGAGGCGGATGTTAGGTGTTTTCTTTTGAGCCGTATAAAGAATCTCAGTGATAAATTTTGATATCAAACCAGAAGATAAAATTTGAAGCAATTTTAAAAGTCTCAATGATAACATAATAACTTTCAACAATCTGGTAATTCAGGCGACCGAGAATAATGTAATTAAACCTGCCGAACAATGGAACTTGTTTCTGACAGCCGGTGAACATGATTTGTTCCTGCATAATTCTATCAAGTTAAATAAAGTAGCAGACTAAGGTTTAGCACCAAATAAAGGTCACTCTGTAAAATAAACATGAGTAAATTAGTTTATAGTTTAAAAAATTAGCTTTCACCATATGATCAAGTTTCAAGAAGCAAAAACTTGGCATGTGCAAGTGCCAGAAATGGTAAGAGCCTAACCATCCTCAATGCCTCGCAAAAATACAAAATAATTCATTTGAAGCAGCCAGAATATAATTATCTACGCAGGGAGGGGAAGGGAAAAGAGAGGAGGGCAATCGCTAATGGTTTTGAATGTACGATACTACCAATACACCATTTTGACCCAATAAACCCTGTTTTGGTTACTCCTGCAGAAGATCTGTAAAGTAGAATTATTGAAATAGGAATATGACATCAGAATGCACAGGAAGATTGTCATATTTGTGCAAAAATAAAGAAATGATACCATAACATATGCCATTGAAAGACAACTAAGTTTATTCATAAATCAGAGATAAAGCAAGACGAAATTCAATGGGACTACATTACACTTTTGAAACGATGATCGACCAATTAGAAACATGGTTTCCAAAATCGGTCTGTAGCCTGAGGTTTTTGGATTCATCGTGAACACACTGCAATTTAAAACTTTGATTAGAAAGAATCTGAGATTAAAGAGGATAAGAAGCTTGCTGATTTCTTAGATATAGCTGAGTGTGATAGTGGAACTGATTTCAGAGTGTACCTGTTGTCTATAAGCATTTTTGTTGAGAGCAAGAAGATGAAAAGTGTGAATGAGACCAGCTATAACCCTTGTGCTCTTCCTGCTATTTCTGTCACTCTTTCCATCATACAAGGCTTCTCCCACTGCACAGACTTAAAGAGTAATAATCATCGCACACTAAAGCTGCAGAAACATTGCACAAACAAAAAGGGTTAAAACATTACTCCGCTGCCACAAGCTACACGGATGTAACAGTACTTACAAGAATTGCTGCGAAAAACGTCACCAGAAAAAAACACTAATGCTGATGCAAATTAAAGAAGGTGAAATAAACTAGAAAATTGTCAAATTAGATAATTCACTTCAAACATTTCTGAAGTAGTCGGAACTGATCCTAAATTATGCAACCCCATCAAATAATGAAAAAAAAAAAAAAAAAAAAAAAAAACAAACTTGAAGCATCAATTGAAGGGTTTAAGAAAGATCAAAGTTACCCATATGCAGAAATTGAGGGCTATTATGGATTGTGACTAAAAGTGAGAATGAACACACATTTAAGAGTTGAATAAGTAAAAGTATCGGCTAAACGACGCCACTCCACGTCTTCCATATCAGAAACTCAATTCACAACGATGATTGATTGCAGTTACTTCCATATCAATTACCAACCACTCTTCTGGAGAAGAAGAAGAAAAAAAAAAGTGATAGATATTGATTAATTAGAAAAAAGGATTCAATTCCTAAAACTTCTACGGTATCTTCTCTCCACCGGCAAGATTGCAAAAAGAATTGGATAATGTTTAGAACTGCTTGTACCTGTAGAAGTTGGAATTCGGGCCAGGACAAGGCATGATTAGCAAACCCTTTTTTGTTGTTGAAAATTGAAATTGTGATGCTCTGTGCACAAATTAAACTATTAGCTTGTTTGACTCTTCCGATTCTAAAAAATCATCGAGGTATTATACTTCTGAGGACAATTGAATGTTGGAAAAACTTAGAAAATCCGCGTTACAAAACAATCTAGGATTGTTTATGCTAAAAAAGAAAGGGTTATTTTTTCAGAAATATGGTCTGTTTTGGAGCATTTGGACTCCCTTACGATTTTGTATTTAAAAAATACGTTGGAGGATGGAGGGAAGTAAGAGTATTTAAATTTTGCTTCACCTCGACTTTTAAGCTATGTGGGATTTATTGGGTGTACCGAAGTTAAATTATGCTTTTATCATATTTTTGTCGGGAAATCTTAATTATGTATGTTTCTTTTGATGTGTTGCGATTTATATTTTAGGAAATTTGTTATAAGGTTTAAATACATTTTTCGTCCTCATTTTCGTAGTGTTTGTAGCGGATTGTTCTCATTTTGACAGAATGTTTAAAATGGTCTTCATTTTGACCGAATGTTTAAAATAGTCCTCATTCTCGTAATTTCGTGTTTTATTTGATCTTTTTCTGTAATATTGTTTGAATCAGTAACGGAGTAGTGTACATGTGGCATTGTTTATATTACATTGCATTGAGGTGTGTTACGTGTACTACTAATAATTGTAGGGAGGTGTTGCGTGTTAGTACGTTGTTATTTTAAATTTTTTTGATTTTTTTTTGAATTTTTTTGAGTTTAAAAAAAAATTTAAAATTCGTAACATCTCGAATTAATATCATGTCATGTGACAATGACAAGTGTCACGTAGTACTATATGACAGTTACATTATCATATGTCACGGTACAACATGTGTCATTGTTTTAATCTTAAATTGGTCCCATAATTTTATTTATTTTACTTTAATTCAGTACCAAATTTTTTAAAAATTAAACAATTTCATCGCTCACTAAATCAAAACAAAATTTAATTATTATATAAATATTTTACAAATATTTATAACAAAATTAAATTTATTAAATTTATATTTTAAATCAAACTTGATTTTAAAAAATTTCAAATTTATTTGTTTTAAATCGTTAAAAAATTACTTAAAATTATTTTAACATTTGAATCTATAACAATATATAAAAATGATATCTTCTTTTCTGTCCAAATTTCATTATTCCAGTTTTATCCTTAACTATTTTATAAATTAATTATTTTATAAATAATTTATTTTTAATCAGTATTTTAAAAACTTTTTGTGTGTATATATTTTATTTTTTAATTTTACATTTAACAATTATTTTAAAAATTAATTATACATTTTTTTATTGATCTTAACTTTAATTTTTATAAAAATTATAAAGTGCGAACACACGTGTTGTGTGTTCGCTAGTTTGTATAATTGTTATTTTTAAACTAAGTCAAACATTTATATTAAATTATTGAATTTTATACATATTAGACATATACAATTATTTAAAATATAAATTTAAATAAAAAAAATATAATTAAAGTACTATGTAGTAAAACATCAATATAAATAAAGTTTAAAGTAAAATGAAAATTTAAAAATTTAAAATAGTTGATAAATTTTTTTTATTTTATAAAAAAACAATCAATAAACAAGTTTAACATATTTATTAATTTTAAATTTTTTTATATTAATAACTTTAAAACAATTTTATATTAAATTTAATAAAAAATTTAAATTTAAATAAATTTAATCTTATTAAAAATATTTAATAAACTAACTACATAATTTAACCTTTTTTATAATAATGACAGAAAAAATTATATAGCCATTTTTAACTAGTCAGAGGGTAACATCTTTTATAAACAAAGTACATAATTCTTTAAACCTTATATATATATATATATATATATATATATATATATATATATATATATATATATATATATATATATATATATATATTCTTGCAAGAAAGAAAAAGTTTTATTTAAAAGTAGAGATGTCAAAATGAGTTTCAACTCGTGAGCTAATCTGACTCACCACTCGAATCAGGTTAGATTTAGAAAAATTCAATTTTTTAAAAAGTGGATTGAATTCAACCAAACTCACTTAATCCACGAGCTAAACGGGTTCGAGTCATTGACCCACTTAACCCACAAAAAAAAAATTACAATTTTTTTAATTTTTTTAATTAATTATTTATTACTACTAATGATATATGTTCACAATTTTATATTTTTAAATACTAGAATATTGCTCAATAATATTTGAATAGTATTTATACTAAATTACTCAAGCAACCGTCTTATGAACAATTTTTTTTTAAATTAGCATGACAAAAATATGTAGTTTTTTATTTATATTTTTGTTGGATAGCATGACAAAAAATGTGTAATATTAGCAATGTTTTCTTAGACTATGTGGACGCTTTCTTGGAAACAATTCATCATATATTGGTGGTGAGTATAATGAGAACATTGGTTCTTGATTTTACTGTGATTGTCATCTCATGAATTACTTAAAAAATTATTTAAATATTTGAGTATTTAAAAATAAATACATAAATAATTTTTTTATGTGGGTTAGTAAGTCAATCCACTTATCCCATCAACCCGTGGTGGGTTGAGTCGGGTTGTAAAATTTTTGGCTCACGAGTCGGATTGGATTTTTGATTTTTGATTTTTGTATCAAAGTGATATAAAATTAGTTAGAATTGATATTTTAATAAAAAAATCGGTATATGTGAATTAAAAAGTAAAAATTTGACACTAAGAAACAACTAATTATAGTTTTCCGTTGGAGAATTGATTTTATTCAATCAGTGTGAATTGTTGCTTCTGCGACGCTTGAATCAAACATACACTAAAACTATGTTTCTTCTAGTGATTATCTATTCTTCTCAATTTTAAAATAATTCTTTATTAAAATATAGTAATTTATTATAAAATATAATTCTCTTATTTAAATTTATTTATACTAAATTTTAATTATAAGTTAATTTCTTTTCATCCTGAAGTATATTATGTTTGAAATTTATTATATGTGTCAAAAGAATAGTATATATCTTTTCTTTTAATCTATATCATATATTTTCAAAATAAGTAATTTGAAACAAATAAATGTTTTATAAACTAAAACAACCAATATAGACAATGAGACCAAAATTAAGCAAAAAAAATTTTAAAACCAAAACATAGAATGTAATATTTAACAAACCAAGATACATTTATGTTTTTTCTTTATTTTTAATTTTATTTTTCCTTATTCCCGTTTTTGCATTTATGATATACATATTTTTTCCAACCAATAAAAATTAATATGGTATTTTCCTTATCAGAAACTAATTTCGAACTCAACTTTTAAAAATATTAAAAATATTTTTTAATAACATTAATTTTATTTCTAACTTGTTGGGTTAAAATAAATTATATTTAATAAAGAGAATTTATATGATACTAGATTGAACTCAAACCAAAATGTCATGGCGTTTAATATATACATGTACATAGTACATTCATAATAGATCACCATGTAAGTAACAAACCATGTAAATATACTAGAGTTCTACGTTATGATATTCACTTCTCTTTATATTATAAAACTCTTTTTTTCCTCTTCTCTTTATATATACAATTGATTGCAATGCCAATGCTATGTACATTTTTAATGTCAATAATAAGAATATATAATTGTTTTCCTCTCTGGTCTCTTTTTTTTGTTATCCTTCCTTTCTTTGCGAAGTATAGCGAAATATAACGTTTTCAACAGCAAAGATTATTTTAGTAAAATGTTTTCAATAATAATATAATTTGTGATAAAGAAAATATATAATTTTTAAAAAACTGTTAAATCAAGCACGGTGCACAGAGATGTAAATGACCTTTGAGTATGGAATGAGGAGGAACAAAAATTCCTGGTCAAATTTGCATACTATAAATTAAAAACTCTATTTTTGGGAGAATTATGAGCTGTTTAATATCTTATGGAGTTTAAAAGTAACCTATCACCATAATATTTTGCATGAAGAAGAATAAATAGAATAACAATAAAAATAAATATGAGGAGGAGAGGATCACAATTACTAGAAATATCATGTTTTCTATGTGAGTTAGACGAGGAAAACAAAGTACACTTCTTCTTAACTTGAAAAATTACAAAAAAAATTGTGAAACTTGTGTAATAAATGAGAAAGTGCGAAGAGAGTATAACATAATTAGTAAAATATACATTTTCAATAATTTTTTTTGGCGGCTTTCAATAAAAAAAAAGTTATAAAAAGGTTTATAAATATCAATTATTTGGAATGCATGAAATAAAATTGTATTTAAATAAGGAAAAATGAAGAAAATTTTACTTTAGTGTGATTGGATGTTTGGACATGAATGAAATATAAAGTCTGTAATGTCTATTTTTCTTATAATAATTGAAATTTGTATTCTATTGAATACATCAAATCAGCAACTTAGAATCATCTAATCAGATTTTGATGTGGAAGAATCTAATAATTTATATCTCCAATGGTGTTGTGTAGATAATTTTACAGAGCATTATTCCATTACAGGATAGATTTCTACTAATAGTGAAACACCCTTCTAATTTACCTCAGAGTACAATCAAGGAACAAAATACTGCATGAAACAAACACATTGACAAAACGTACAAGGAGAACAATATGCATTAATTTGAATAGCTATTTGGAATACTTGAGAACTAAAATAGAGAAAGTTCAAAAAAGATAATAGATGATTTTCCATGTGTAAAGTTTTGGACCTGCAATTCAAACATTGGACTTGATATATGTAAATTCTTCTTTTGGTTCCAAACTTTGTTGTTATATAGACTTATTTAGGTTGATTTGGTTTCCTAATAATCAATGTAAAATCCAATGAGACACCCAAAACGCGTCTGTTGTATATATATTTATATTGTTTGCTGGTAAAAAAATAAATAAATAAACAATCATTTCAGAGAAATACGATTGGATAAATACTAAGGACAGATTACACAGAACCTCAGACAAAACTAGAAACAACACTTCTCAATAATAATAGCCAAGACTTGTCTATTACACCATCCTTCTGACATAATAAAATTTCCTTCTATGACTATTTTGGTTTCTAAACTCATCAGAGTTCATGACACCTACTAGGAACACTAGAAAAATCATTACAAATACTGCGGATCTTGAGCACTTACGAATTCCAAACCGCACAAGCCAATTCTTGCTACGAATCACACGTCCTTTTTTGGCAGAAATAGCAGCTCTTTTCTCCAACAATTTCCTCCCAATGTGGTAGCAAGAACAAACATTGACAGTTGCAAATTCAGCTTGTTGCATGCTGAATGCATTAGCATCAGAATCCTCATACAACCCACTCACAAGCCTCCGTCTTCCAAAATCAAACCCAATAACTTCAAGAGCCAGTTTATCAACACCACAACTTCTCAAATGAGCCATGCCCAATACATCAGCAGCCAATGGTCCTAGTTCCACTGCATTTCTGCATCTAATCCCAAACTGCGTCTCCAACATTTCCATCTTTCCCCTAATGCCAACGCCAACAAAAGTATACTCCGGCCAACAAAGAAAATTCATCAGTGATTCGGGAATCGAATTCAGATGCAACAAAGGAATAATAATGCATGTAAATTCATCACAAAGATATAGTGTGCTACTTTTTCCTATATCCAAACCGACAACCTTGGATATACTGTCGTAAAAAACAAATTCCAGAACACTATTGATACCCTCTTTGCTCCTTGTTACATAAGTTGTAATGCGCTTTCCATTCACGTCAAATTCATTCTCAGAATCCATTGAAACAAGTTGAAACTGAGTACTATTAGCTAAAGACTAACCTGGATTCATTCACAAAACAAAGGTGAGGACTATATATAGAGATACAGAAGAACGCAGTTACCGTTGTAACACACTAGAACAATCTTGAATGGGGTTTGATGCAGGAAGCTCAAGGGACTAAACCAAACATCATCGCGAAATACAACGGCAGGAGGGAAATAAATTCCAAATTAAATGCGTCGTATTATCTTTGCTTAGTTCCGAGATTAATCAATCAGATTTATTATCAATGGCTTGAAGGTTCCAAGGTGGAAATCGTTGCAAAGGATAAATAAAAAAAAGTCAATAATTTCCAATTTTTAGTCTCATTATTTATTTCTTGATACGGTTTAGTGTCATCATCGATTAATATATTTCATTATTTTTTTAGGAGAATCAATAATTAACACCGAATCACATTAAAAATATAAGAATGAGAATAAAAAATAAAAATTATATTATAATTTTTCAAATAAAAATTTTAAATACTCGCTTTTGAGATATCAAAAGAAGAAAAGAGAAAAGAAGTTTACCTTTTAATATATATATATATATATATATATATATATATATATATATAATCTAATATAAATTATATAGTATTTTATTTTCCATTTTAAAATTTAAACATTTTATTCGGCGTTTCCTCCTCTTTTATAACGCAATTTAACAATTTTAGAAGAAAATTTATTTATCTGTCAACATAAACGATTAAAATAAAATTTTAATTACAACTTTTTTAATAATACTCATATGTCGATAAATTTCTTAATCACATTTTTTTACTTCCAAAATTACATTAAGTAAAAATAAAGAAAGCAGATCATAGAAAAATAAATGAGAAATAAGTTAACAAATTAATAATAGTAAAGGATTAAAAATAAAATAATTAAATGTATAAATCATGTTCAAAATTTTACATCTTTCCTAGTCTTTCTACCATGCTATGCACAGACATTTTATATTAGCGTTAAGTGGCTATTTAAAGTTGAGATACTTGACAGGATTGAAAAGAAAATTCAAAATATCGTATTTGGATAATAGATATCCTATTTTTCTCCTAATTTATTTATATATTTATATTTCTAATATTTAAGTAAACAAGCCAACTTAGTAATACTCTACGGTTATCTAGAGAGGTTTTGATCTAAGTAATCTAAACTCTTTCAGTTAAAAATCCATGATAATACTATAAATAATTATTTATATATTTAATATTGTATGTATTGTTTTCTAATACAAATACATGATTTGAGCGTTAAAGTGTTATTGGAAACGCTTCCGTGCTTTAGACCTAGAAATACTCGGATTGAAAGAAAGATTGTAGCAGAGGAGTATTTCTAGTAGACATGGATCTTGTGTTTGCGTAAGAAAAATGAGAAGTTAAATTTGATTAAAAATCAAAGGAAAAAAAGTATTTAATTATTTTTTTATCTTGTTTTTGTTAAAAAATATTAAGTTGGTAATAAATTTTTTTTTTTAATTTAATAATAACTATTTTAAAAATGATTCAACTTGATTATTTTCATTATTATTATACAAACAATGTTAGTATTATGTGCAATTTGTGATTTTTATAAATTTTTTAATTTAGAAAAATTGTTTTCTTATATGGTACCGACACATTAGACTGTTATTTACTGATTACACCAATTGTGTAACATGACACAATTAAGAGATGAGAGATGAAAAAATTCAAAAAAGTTAAATTAAAAAGAAAACAAATTAATATGCGATGATGACTTTGATACTGTTTGTAGAGTACTAATGTGAAAAACCAAATATAATCGCTGTTAAAAAAAGTTAAAACAAAATTGAAACAAAAAAAATTAAAAGACTGACATAATACTTTTCGACAAAAATAAAGACTAATAAAAGACTAAAAGAATAATACAAAAGACAAAAACACTCGGGCCTAATTGCCTTGAATCCGAGGGATTTTCTTCTTGCACCTCTTAAATTAAAAATTACCAATTTTACCGGTTACCGCTAAGTCAAAGTGAAAACTTTAGGTATCTCACTCTTTCATTTTACACCTGTGGGTCCCCTACGTCTTCCTGCACCTCGATCACCTATATCTTCCTGAACCCACGGTTCCTGCACCTCTATCTCTTATGACTACGAAAATGCCTTCCTAAATATTTAATTCGAAAATTATTTTTATGATCCGGATCGAATACTTTAGAAGGTGTTTCTGAATTCATACATGCCTTTCGAAACACCTAATTATATATATATTTTTTTATTTTCTCTATAATATATATATATATATATATATATATATATATATATATATATATAATTATTTTTTAACTACTAAATTTTGATAATTTTTTTTTACAACTTTAATGTTATTTTTTAATTGATTTTCATTTTTCTATTTTCTCTTTTTCAATATTTTAAAACCATTTAAAAAATATATCACATATTATAAAAAAATTGTAAAAATTTAATAATAAAAATATCATTATTCTATGTACAGTCATAGGGATAATCACGAGTAATATTAAATACTCATTCTTAAAATGAAATCACATTACACAATGAATTGATTAACCAATAGTTACTATTAAAATTGTATTAGACATCAGTGTTTCTATTCCCAAATATAGACAATCATATGGTTGCAGCAAACAAAAAAATTTATTCTTTGGGACCACTTCACAAAGTTCTTAAACCAACTAGTAATCCAATTGCAACATGCAGTCACCGTAATTGATTCATGGCCATGTTATGATAAAGAATACATTTGGAGAAACCTCAAGTGAACACGTGGCTATTGTGATCATTTGTTAGAAGAAGCACTAGTAACTAGGAGTAAAAAGGTCCATTATGATTGAGTGACTGAGTGAGGATATTTGTTTTGAAAGGAGATGTCATTAGAAGTGTGGAATTGCCTTCTTCCCTAACGAGAGAGTGATTTTTATTTCTTTTCGTTTTTGTTGTCCTATGTCTTTAAGAATACTCCTAATATACTAACAGTGATAATAATACAGGGATTTCTGTTCCGACAGTATTCTCTTTGACATTATTTCTAATTTTTTCTCTAGAACCATTACACGCCATTACTAAAATTCTTGAATTGGGTTGATGCTTGCATTTGAGAGGAATTTTTTTTGGAACTGGACACACGTACCAATAACAGAGGTCAATAGATCATACAAAGCTAAGACAATTCATCAACATATAGCAACATCCGCATTGTTAGGTACAATTACCGATAGATTTTACATGAAGAAGACCGCAGAAACACAAGTTGATTTTGGCTGAAGAGAACGAAAAATAATACAAATTAGGTATCTCTTAACAGACATCATTACAATAAAATAAAAAACTTTCGAACAAGTAACTCATCAAACTTTTTTCATTGCGATAAAATAAATTAAAGACAGAATAATGAACATCATCAAGTAGAAGGTTCAAGCAATTTGGTTCCAACTTTATAATAAGAGTAAACATTAACAGTAGCTAGTTTAGCAAGCTTTTTGCTTAGTCGATACTGACCCCAATCCTTAAAGACAGCAGTTAAAGGTCTATGTCTTCGAAGATCAAGGTTATTAACCACACGGGTTAGTTCATCGATGCCACAACCACTCAAACGAGGCATCTTCATGACAGTAGCAGCTAAAGGCCCTAGATCCACTGCATTTTTGCATCTAATCCCATACTCATCGTCCAACTTATACAAATCATCTTTAATGCCAACACCCACGAAAGTATAATCCGGAAGATGAAGAAAATTGAGCAGAGACACGGGAATGGAATCCATATGTAGCAGTTGGATAATAAGACACGAGGATCCATCACAAAGATGCAGTGTGGCACATTTGGTTTTATCCGAATCCTGTTTTAGATGACACTCAATATCGATCCCAATAACTTTCACTTGCTTCGACGCTGAGGAAACCAAAAATGAATCCAGAACGTCAAGGATTGCACTCTTCTTCTTGGTGACATTGGTCTCAATTTCCTCTCCGTTAAGATTGAAACATTGAACAGAGTCCATATTCGTATGAACTACAACCTCACTTTGAAAACAAAGAGCAGAAATGTCACAGCTATATATAGGCATCATGAGATATGCTGAACGTGTGACTTTCCAATTCTTATACCATCTAATGAATGGGTTTGATGGGGAAGCGCAAGGGTCTGTTTGCAGCTCATAATAAATGACGTAATCCAAACGTGGAAGTAACTCTGGCATTTATCTGTAAATATTACAATCATGCTATATTACTCATACCTACTTTCTAAAATGTCTTTATTATTTGAAATAAATAATATAAAGTTTTTATCTTACTGTAATTTAAGAATATAAGAATTCATGGTATCAAAATATAACTCAATAACTTTAATTTTAAACATAATAAGAATAGAATTAAAATATCTACCGTCTAATTTATTATTTTTAACTTTCTTGAAATATAGAGGTCTAAAGAATAGAAACTATTATGATTATACGAAAAATTAAAAGCCAGAAAACAAAGTATTTTATGATTATTTTTATTTAAATTGTTCGAAATTTTCACGTTTAATATTCCACTACAAGCCCCATTAATAAGTCTCATTAATATTTGAATAATTTAATTTTTTTTTTACTTCAATAACGTTCAAGATTTTGTCTCGTTAGCAATATGAGTCGAATAAAAGATAACTAAAATATACCCGATGATTATTTTTGTCAAATACAAAATGCATGTTGTATTCCAACTATTTAATTAATTTAAACATAAAGTCATGCAACTGTGTGTAATATATATTTTCTAATCTAATTTCGTTGCATTAATTAATTTCATAAGGTCTGAACTTAAAAATTATAACCCTAGGAGTACATATAAGTACAAGTAGACAAGTTTTTGGTTTTTTTTTTTTTAATGGCAAAGAAATTTCAAAAGCTATGATCATTTTTGTTTAAAGCTTTTACAAAATAGAAAAGTATAAATAAATCACTAGAAAACTTCAACACATCACACATTAACATTAATCATCACAATTAATAATTAAGTGATACTTGACATTGAACTAAAATTCTTTAAATATACAGATAAATTTTATAGAAATTAAAATTATGCATTCACAAAACTAAAACTAAATTTAAATGTAATATTATGTACATTTTCAATATTAAAAATAAGAAATTATAACTGGTTTCCCCTATTTGTTCTCTTCATTTCATTTCCTCTGGCTTTTTTATAAAGTAGAGTGAAAACTTAAACGGAAATGATATTTTAACAAATTTTTTTGACTCGTTTTTGACAATACTGATGTGGCAAGGGAGTTTTAAATTTTTTTTATTGCAAATGCTTTAATGAAACTAACTGTTAGAGAGAGAGAGAGGAGAGAAAGAGAGAGAGAACGAAGTGGTGGAGACAAAGAGAAGGAACGAAGTGCTGGAAAGTGGTGGAAAGGAAGAACCATTGCAGACAGCAAGAGAGAGAGAGAGAGAGAGAAGTGAAGCATTGCAGACAAGTGCTGGAAAGTGTGAAGCATTACATCCGTGTCTGTGGGTAACCGGAGACAGCGGCTACCGGAAGTCATCGACGACAACCATTTCATCGTCCCCACTGTAGCATTGATCCGTTGTTGTGAGTCCATTACACCTCTTTCCCTCTGCGTGTTCGTCGAAAGGTGTTCCTCAAAAACCCTTATTTTGTTTGTTTAATTTTTCCATCATCCAATCTCCATTCAGTGAAGTGGGTGGCTGTCATACTTGCCAAATACGAAAATACTGAAGTCATACGTAACTGGGGAGTAAAGCATTAAAATGTGGGGAGTAACATTGGAAATTATGTTTCGAGGATGCAGATTTTTTTTTTAAATAATTTAAATGTGCTATTGGGTACACACAATTCACTAACTTAAAAAAAAAATTCATCATCTAATTTTCATTCACTGATGTGGCTGCTCTCTTACTTGACAATTGCCAAAATACTGACGTCATACGTAAGTGGGGAGTAAAGCATTAATATGTGGGGAAATAAGTTGAACATTATGTTTCGAGGTTACAGATTTTTTTAAAAGTAATTTAAATATCGTATTGGGATGACATCATTCACTAACATAAAAATATTTTCCATCATCCAATTTTCATTCACTTAAGTGGGTGGGTGGTTGTTTAACCTGACAATTGCCAAAATACTCAACTCATATGTAAGTGGGAAGTAAAGCATTAATATGTGGGGAGTTAATTTGAACATTATGTTTCGAGGTTACAAATATTTTTAAAAGTAATTTAAATATCGTATTGGGATGACATCATTCACTAACTTAAAAATATTTTTCATCATCCAATTTCCATTCACTCAAGTGGGTGGGTGGTTGTCTAACTTGACAATTGCCGAAATACTCAACTCATATGTAAGTGGGGAGTAAAGCGTTACTATGTGGGTAGTTCAGTTGGACATTATCTTTCGAGGTTGCAGGTTTTTTTAAAACTAATTTAAATATCGTATTTTCAGTCACTTAAAAAAATTTTCCATCTTGCAATTTTCATTCACTGACGTCGGTGCTTTCTTACTTGACAATTGTCAAAATACTCAACTCATATGTAAGTGAGGAGTAAAGCATTAATATGTGGGGAGTTATGTTGAAGATTATGTTTCTAGGTTACAGTTTTTTAAAGTAATTTAAATATCGTATTGGGATCGCATCATTCACACACTTATAAAAATTTCCTGTCATCCAATTTCTATTCACTCAAGTGGGTGGGTGGGTTGTCTTGACAATTGCCAAAATAGTCAAGTCAAACGTAAGTGGGGAGTAAACCATTACTTTGTGGGGAGTTTAGTTGGACATTATGTTTCGAGGTTGCAGATTTTTTTAAAATTAATTTAAATATCGTATTGGGTTCACATTATTCATTCACTTAAAAAAAAAATCCATCATCCAATTTCCATTCAATGACGTCGGTGCTTTCTTACTTGACAATTAACAAAATACTCAATTCATACGTAAGTGGGGAGTGACACATTAATATGTGGGGAGTGATGTTTGTTCTTATGTTTCGAGGTTGTGGACTTTTTTTAATAGTAATTTAAATATCGTATTTGGGTTTATCCAATTTACATTATTCACTCGCTTAAAAATATTTTCCATCATCTAATTTTCATTCACTAAAGTGGATGGTTGGTTGTCTTGATAATTGCCAAAATACTCCAGTCATACGTAAGTAGGGAGTGACGCATCAATATGTGCGGAGTGATGTTGGTTATTATGTTTCCAGGTTGAAGATTTTTTTAAAAGTAATTTAAATATCATATTTGGGTTCACATTATTCACTCGCTTAAAAATATTTTTCATCATCCAATTTCATATCACCGACGTGGGTGCTTTCTTAATTGACAATTGCCAAAATACTCAAGTCAACCCGTAAGTGGGGAGTCAACCACTAATATGTGGGAGCAGTGCTGCAAATTCCTAATTGCACTTAGAGGTGGTTAAAAAATTGAAATATCGTAACACACATTGTTCTACATACAATTTCAATAATCGAAAAACTGCATATCAACCATAGTCTGTGCGTGCTTATGTTGCTTAAAAATTCTAAAAATCCTCAACTCATTTGTAAGTGGGGAGTGAACAATTATTATGTGGGGAGTAGTGTTGTAAATTATAGACTGCAATTGCATCTTTTAAAAAAGATTTCAATATGGTTTTGTGATCACACAATGCATTCACTTACACACATTGTACATCATACAATTTCCATAACCTGAACAATGTATATTGACTAACATGGGTGCTTTTGGTCCTTCAAAAATATAAATTAAGTCAAAGCTTAAATAAGTGGGGACTAAAGCGTTAAAATCTAGGGAGTATTGTTACAATTTTTACACTACAATTGCATATTTATAAAAACTGTCAACATATAAATGAACAACAGAGTTCCAAATTAATATTCAGCCAAACTTCAACAACAACTATGTCGTTCATGTGGGGACCCATTACAAAAACTCAGGGGATTCTTCCCCACCAAATCAGTTTTGCAAACTTCCATCAAAAACGAAAAAAAAAACAATTTCCCACCAAAGGTAACAACTTTACAAAAAAAAAATCATTCATCATCATCGAAGACGCTATGGAAATCTGTAATGGAAGCACAACAAACTTACAATGCAACGGTGTGGATGATGAAATCCTTCCCGTCGACGACTACAATTCGCCGTAGTCTCCGCAAACCCACACAAACCACTGGAAAAGCACACCGAACTCGCAATGCAATGGTCTAGATGAATGATATTGAATGAGAATAGTGAAAGTGGCCTCCAGTGTGGACTATCAAATAGTTATCGTCGAGCACTTCTAGTGGTCGCTGTCTCTTGTTACCCACATAGAGGATTCCAATGCTTCTTCCGTTACAGCACTTCGTTCCTTCTCTCTCTGTCTCCACCACTTCATTCTCTCTCTCTCTCTTTCACTTTGTCTTAGCAAACCTCGCGCACATGTAACGGTTAGTTTCATTAAAGCATTTGCAATAAAAAAAATTTAAAACTCCCTTACCACATCAATATTATGAAAAACGAGTAAAAAAATTTGTTGAAATATTATTTCCGAAACTTAAAAAAGAAAAAAAAGTTGTGCACGGAGATAAGAGAAGGAAAGAAAAAGATCTAACCAAAAATTTTGTAATAAAAATATTTAAATAATATTAATAATAATAATAATAATATTAGTATTAACTTGTAACGAAAAACACATAAATTCAGTAAAAGGTAGAGATTACACAAGACCTCAAACAACATAACTAAAACCAGTTCTCATTAATAATAGTCAAAACTTTTCTATTCTACCATCTTCTTACATAATAAGCTTTTCCTGGTTCAGCATTTTGGTTTACTAAATTTACCAGAGTTCATATATATCCAAAGGAACAGTAGAAAGATCTTCTTTTTAGGAATCACAGGTCCTCTCTTGGCAGAAGACTAACCTGAATTCATTCCCGAAGCAAAGGTGAATGCTATATATATAGATAATGTGTTAAAAATGGGAGCGGATTCATTGACACTCATTTTCAATTTTCAAAAATAATAATAATAAAAAAGAGATGAACCTGCTCCCGTTGTAACATTCTATAACTATCTCATGCATTGGGTTTCACGCAAGAAGCTGAAGGGACTAAGCCAAACACCATTGTGAAATACAACTTCACAGAGGAAAATAAACTTTAAATGCGGTATATTATCTTCCCTAGTTCCAAGATATTTATGAGATTTATTATCGGTAGCTTGAAGGTTCCAGTGTAGAAATCATTGCAAAAGGTAAATGCTGGCTTTTAAAATATCAAAAGTTCGAAAGATAAAAAAAATCAAATTTTATCTTAAAAAAAAAATAGTTATAGGTTTAATTAAGCTTGAAGTTTCTCTTAAATTTAAGAATTTCTAATTGAGTTTTAATAAATTTGTATAGCCCACTAAAAATTATATTTTTTAATTAAGTTTTTCTAGTTTTATTTTGTTTAGTGTGATGTGAATCTTCTAATCATTCGTTCGTCATATGTTATTTAATAATTTAATAATAAAGTTAATAAATTTAAAATATTTTAATAATTTTATAAACTATTTATATATATCACATAAACAATTTCTAATTTATCGATTAAATAAGTCTTACGATACATATTAGATAATTATGTTTATATTTGTGTTCATGTTGTTTTTATTCTGTTTGTTGACACAAATTTAAGAGATTTATTTGTGAAAAATTGTTTTATTAAAATCAATTATATAAATTTTTCTAAGAATATACATTCTAGGCACTTTTTTTCATTAAATTATATTCAAAGGTCTAATATTTTACATCAAAAAAACTCAAAAAATAAATTTTAAATAAAAAACCTATTTTTTAAGTTTTTTTTAAGCCTCAAAACTCTTGAGCCGCCAATATATATGTGTTTATATATATATATATATATATATATATATATATATATATATATATATAAATATATATATATATATATATATATATATATAAAGGTACATAGGTGCGCCTATGATTTTGTTAAAATTATTACTAAGTATATGAAAATTACGTATTTGAACCCGTTTTTTTGTTGCTCTATTGATAGACCTATGTGTAGTTGAGAGTGTACAAATACAACACTTGACTTGAAAAGTAAATTGCCATCACTAACTTAGGGTCTTAGATCCATTACTACATACACCGATTAAATGAGTATAACAAAAAATATTACCTAAGTCGTTTCATACATTGATTAGATGAGTTTAAGAATATAGACAACTATGTTCATACATTAAAATATTCTAGCAATACATATTAGATGAGTCTTGCAATACATATTAGACGAGTCTATTCATGCAGTACTTAGACGAGTCTAGTAATATAAATAATAGGTTAAATTATACCTTTGGTCCCCATTTTTGTAGCAAAATATCAACTTGATCCCTCTATTTTTTTTATCTCAATTTGTCCATGTTTTGGGAAATTTGATGCAATCAAGTCCTTTTCGTTAGAGGTGTGGTAACGGCGTTAAATGAGATGTCACGTGTCAGTTCCTAAATTTATTAATTTTTTTTTTATTTTTTTTAAATTATTTTTAAAAAATTACAAATTTGCCACGTGTCAAGCTGACATCATGCCACATGACAGTGACAGTGTGATGTGACAATGACAGTGCCACGTGTCACTATTATGTCAGGTGTCATTTTCCTATTCTAAATTTGGTCCAGTATTTTAATTTTTGTCTCAATTTAGTCCCAATTTTTGTAAAAATTGAGCAATTTTGTCCCTCTTCAAATTGAAACCAAATTTAATTTCTATATAGATGTACACAAATATTTCTATCAAAATTTATATTTCAAGTAATAATAATATTATTATTAGTTTTAATATTATTATTATTATTATTATCATTATTATTTTTTTAATTATGCACACAATTTAATATTGTTAGTAATAATAATTATTATAATAATTTAATTATTTTTTGTGTTTCAATTTCACAATTAACATTAGTACTTTTATGTTATCATGTATATTGTTATTATTAATACATTTTATTAGTTCTTAATATTATTATTGTAAATTATTATTATTATTTATTAAAATTAATTATTATTATTATTATTATTATGATCATTATTAACATTAATATATGAAAAATAGTTAAATTTCATGTATATACTAGTTTAATTTATAACTTGTAAATATTAAAGCATTTAATATCTAACTATATATAAAGAGATTTCATTTTTTGTGTCCATAATTACTTATTCCTAATCTACCCTTTACAATAAAATTATTTATTTATTTTTTAAATTAATGGTTATTTTAATAAGTTTTCTATAAAACTCACTATTAAAAAATTCATATTTCTTGACAATTTTGTTTTGAATTTTTTTTTGTAAGAAATACTTATAAATTTTGCTATGAAAAATAATTTGCAGGAAATTACTTCCTATTATTTTTCAAAATATTTTGTATAAAACACTTTTCGCAATAAATTTTGTAGGAAATATTTGCGAATTTTATAATTTTGTAGGAAATAATTACTCACGAAGGAATTATCCGCCAATTAAAATTCTTAGAAAAAATAGTAGGAAAAAGTTTTTTCTTGCAAATTTTTTTATCAAATTTGCAAGAAAATTTTCATGTAATATGAGAATTTCTAGTAGTGACTATTCTAACAATTTTTTTTTTCTCATTCATTAACGATGATTTTCTCTTCCTTACTCCATTTAGAGCACTTTGTTTTTTAGAAAACATAGATTTACGTATTTACTTTGTATATTACCTTAGTGATATTACAATTAGAGCTGTTAAAATGGAATGGAACCCCTAAGCCAACCCGGCTCACTATAGGTTTTGGTTGGTTGAAATTTTTTTACAAGTGTCACAAGTGTTTTTTATTTTTTTTATTAAGTTGAGTTTTACAATTGGGTCATGTTAGGTTTTTCTTTTTATCCAACACATAAATAATTTGTATTTTTTTTGTTTGTATTTGGATAGTATTAAAGTTTATTTAGATTTTAATTAGAATTACAATTTAGTTTTGACTGAAAAAAATAAAAAAAATTGTATTTTTTTAATTAAGTAAACCTATGAGCCAACCCGTTTAACCCGTCAAGCCGTGGTGGGCCGGGCCGGGTTCAAATTTTTTTGGCTCGCTAAAAGGTGAGTTGGGTTGGGTTGGCTCACTAAATCATCAACCCGCGGTGGGTCGAGACGGTCAGACCGGGTTACCCATTTTGACAACTCTAATTACAATATCATCACCTACTAATATAATATCATATATATATTTAAAAGATGCGTACACATAGGTGTAATAACGCCAACGTTTACGCTAATATTTTATAATTCAAATATGTAAATGAGATTATAATAACAAACAGACCATTAATTAAAATTTACGGGTAAATTGGTAAAATAGTATGTGAGAATGTACCTTTTCTTGCAAATCTTCTCTATTATGAGGAGATGGGTTTCATCCACTCTTTACCAAATTTGACCTCACAAATTCCTATAAATCACTTGAAACAAATCAGGGATATCTTCTCCTTCCCTTTCACTTGAACATTACATCCCTAGAAGCAAACTAACCATAAATGATTTGACTCGTACCAATGAGTGGATTAAAAAAAAAGAATGAAGTATACTGAAAGATTGTTTTTGTCAAATATAAAATGCATATTATATTTCCAATAAGGTCATGATAGAAAGAGTGGTGGCTCAAAGTTTTGAAATGCCTAAAACAAACTTAAAAAATAAGGTATCTTATTTAAAATTTATTTTTTGAAATTTCTTCGATGTAAAATTATTTATTAGATTGTCATGATTAACTACTTCTCTTTCAATATTGTTACTTTCATCTATATCTATATTGTTATTATCTTGTTCATTTAAAGAGCACTCACATGTATTTTTTAATTTATTTTCTTATCTATTTTTATAAATTTATTAGTTCCTTTTTATGATGTAGTTAAAGCCTCAACTATTCTCTTTGTATAGATATTTTAATAGTCTGATTCAAATTTTCTAATTGACATATCCATATATTTTTATGTAAAACAAAAAATTATAATATATTAAACACTACTAAAGATAAGTATGTAAAAAATAATAATGAGTTAAAACAATAAAAATATGATTTTGGTTGTCAAGAAAGTAAACTCGATAGTAGACTTGTATTGAAGTCCCAAGTTTCTTTTTCCTTCTCAAGTCTCAAATTTTTCACATACATGCAGACTTGTGTGAAATTTGCAAGTTCAATATGTCACTTAAAGTCTCATTAGTATTTGAATGATTTTTTTTTCTTCGGGAACTTTAAGGTTGTGTTTGCTTTCAAGGATGAATTTGAGAAAAAAGTGAGTAGATGAATTTGAGGAGATTGAGAGAGAAGAGTGAGATTGTTTGCTTTAAGGGATGGAAAGATGAAAATGAAGGAGTTTGAAGATAAAGTTTACGAAATTTTATGAATGATTTGACATATATGATAGATAAAAAAAAACATATATTTTAATAGATAAAATTGTTATATTATAATTTTATCCTTATGGTTAAAATTAACATAAAATTAAGGTTAAAATACATATTTGGTCTCAGTTTTCATTTAGTTTTGTCAATTCAATCATAATGTTCTTTTGTTCAATCAAGTTTCAATTTTCTTCAACTTTGTTCAATTTGATCTTTTTTTTGTTAACTTCGTTTAAATAATTAACAGTAATGAATAATGACTATTACGAGTCACAACTATGTTGTTAATTTAAACAAAACATTATTAATATATACCTAACACTACTGCAAAAGAAATTTCTAAGATAAAGTAAATTAATATCATCCATGTGAGAATTGTCTCAAAAAGCTAAAACTTGTCATTGATGTTGAAACTATTAACTATCAAATAAGTGCTTTTTGAGATTGATACTTTTAATGAGTTTCTAAAAACATGAGAGTTGTGTTCTTTTTGATAGATTGATTTGGAGAAGAAGGAGAGGAAGAGAGTAGAATGATTAGAGGATGAAGATGATGTTGTTTCTTTTAAAGGATTTGAAAGTCATTTTGGAGTGGACCAGAGAGTGAAGTTTCTAAAAGTTTGTGATTGAATTGATTAATCTGACATATTAAAAAAAATTAATAGATAAAAAAAGTTAAATTATCAAAACGTCCCTGAAGTTAAAAGTAATATAAAATGATATACAAATGAGTTAGCATTATTTTTATAAATTTTATTGGATGATTGAAATTTAAAAAAAAAAAATATTTATAAAAAATAAATAATACAATATATTTGGTAAGAAAATAAATTTAACATTTACATATTAAATGCTTACGTAAGAAATAATTTATTTACATGACAATTTTTTTTTTAACAGTAACGAAGATAATTTAGTATTTTTTCTTACATCATCCTCTAATTTCACCTTATATAGGAGGATTTCATAAGAATATTACTAATCCTCTCTCGTCATCCTCTTATCACCTGAAAAAAACACACACCTCGTATTCTTCTCTTTCTAATTTGTACAGTAAATTAGTGCGAAGAAAGACACCGGAGAAAAAGGGGCTACTTCCAATCTGAAAATGCATCCTTAACGCTGTGTTTACTTGAGTGAATGAGTTTGAGAGAGAGGGAGTGGTTGGGTTTGAATGGATTTGAGAGTAAATTATGTGTTGTTTTTTAAAGGAATTTAGAGGTGATAATGAATGGATTTGGAAGTAAAGTTTATGAAATTTGAGAGTGATTTTATTGATATGATAATTGTAAAAAAATGTTTTAATAGAAGTAATAGATAGATTATCATATTGTCTTTTTATATAAAATGTAGTATAAATTGATATTTGTATGAATTACATTTATTTTCTTAATTTTTTTAATACTAAAATTGTAAAAAAAATTTGCTTTGGGATTGGACCTGCAGAAAGCTAGATTGGATCTCCTCCATGGTTAGATCCGTTCCAACATCAAATTTGGATCAGATCCTGTCTCCACAAACCTCTAGGTGGATTGGTTTCAAAGTTCATGGATCAGATCCCTTAAGAGGATAAAACGGTATTTGCTCAAACAATTCCTTCAAATTTGCTTCCAATAAGCGAGATTAAAAAAGTAGTGCATCCTGCAAATTATCGCCTTCACTCGTTCCGCAATCAACTCAAACGAACTTAATTCTCACCTTTTAATCCATCCTACCATCTCCTTCTAAATAGGAAATTATGTCAAGCAAACACACCCTAAAGAAAATTGTGGAAAGATGGGCACCTCTCACCATTGTTGGTAGAATATAAAATTGAGAACAAATTATTTTCCACGTAAATAAAATATAAAAGTTGTCTTTGTCATCTATAATAGACTTACACATAGACCTTTAACCTTACACATAGACCTTTAACCGCTCTCATTTAGGATTTGAGTGTGAACATGAAAAAAAAAAAAACTAGCCAAAATAGCTACCACTAATGTTTACTCTTATTATGAAGTTGGGAGAAATTTGTAGGTATTAAAATTGTATCCAACAAGGAGAGCTTTAATACCTGCAGTGATGATGTTAATAGTTCTATCTCTAATTTATTTTATTTTATTAAAATTTGTAGGTATCTCGTATCAATTATTTTTCTTGAAATATATAAATTACAGATCTAAAGAATAGAAAATATTATATATTATACAAAACATAAAAGACCAGAAGACAAAGTATTTTATGATTATTTTTATTTAAATTGTATGCAATTTTCACGTTTAATATGTCATTTAAAGTCTCGTTATATCTAAATAATTTAATTTTATATTTTTATTATTGTTTTTCTCTTCACTGATTTAAGGTTTTAGATTCGTACGAAAATGTGACATTAAAAGATAAATAATGGTTACCCAAAGATTACATTTTTCAAATAAAAATGCATATTATATTAAATCTTTAGTTGATCCCATTAACTTTTATTATATTAATTGAATTAATTATAAATATAAATCTAAACTCTTGCAACTATGTGTAATATTCATTTATTGTTAATAGGATGTCAATTTCTACTTTAATTTTGTTACTCTCCTTAATTTCCAAAGGTATGAACTTAAAAGGGTATGACCCCAAGACACACACAGTAGACTGAGAGATTTATGTGATTTTCTTCTATTTTTCTTTCAGGAGAAAGATAAACAAAAATTAATTTATAACTTACATTTAGTTGAACGCACAACCTCAGTCAATTCATTTTTATTTTTAAGTGAATCTTATAACTCTTTTTCAAGAAAGTTAAATTTATAATCTCTACTTCCTTCCATTTTTTAACAAAATTAATTTTATAACTCCATTAAAAATGAGGTCGGCAAAATGTCATGTCGTAATAAAAAAGAAATTCAAAATCTTAATTTATTAACTTTATTTCATTTTTGTTCTTTTTTTTTAATTTTTTATATTATATAAATATCTAAAAAATTAAATTATACAAATAAATTTTAAAATTTTTAATTAGTATTTCTAATCAAATAAATTAAAATAATTCTCATCTATCTTTATTATAACTAATAATTATAATTTAATTTATAACTATCAATGATTTAAATCACAACATTTTTATATATTTATATTTTTTTAATAAGATAATAAATAATAATATTTTATACTATATTTTATTTTAAATTTTAAATTAAAAAAAATAATAGGTCGATCTGTCTCATTATTTGGGAATGCATAAATATGATTCTTATAAAATTTTAAGGATGAATTCGTTTATTTATTCTTTAAAATTAAGCATTTTGTATTACTTAATGTGATTGAATGACTAACAAAGAATCTTACATCTAAGGATGAAATAATAAATAATGTCGTATTTACCTAATATATCAATAATAAAGTTTATTAAGTAACTTTAACTCTTGTTACCCTCAGACATTAACGTTAATATTTACAATTAATAATTAAATGATATATGAAAGTGAAATAAAATTGTTTAAATATATAATTATTATTTTTATGTAAGTCAAAATAATACATTCTTGAAACTAAAAGTGAATTTAAATGCTATATTATATCCAAACTAGTCTTCATTTAATCAAAATTGTATTTTCAGTTATCTTTTTCATTGGTAATATTTATTTTTAAGGAATTACAATTTAAGAACAAAATATTATTTTTGAAAAAAATTAATAAAATGAATATACGTAAATAATTCATAAGTTATTTACTATTTATTTATATAGAATAAGAATATAATAGACATGACTTACTACGCTAACCTTTCTTTAAAAAAAATACGCAGAGTGGATAATAATTGATCTAACTTGGAAATCGTCCTTTTGTCTTCTTGCGGAGGTGTGATTTGGGAGCACAGAGCATGTCTTGTGACGTTGGGTTTCATTAAAAACATGAAAATAAATTTTTTATTTGAAAAATAAGTAAAAGAAAGATACAGAAATAATTTGCCATTATTAAAAGAGAAAGAAAAACTTTAAATTGTTGATTTTTTTTTATTTGTTTAAGAAATGTCATGTTTGTGTATGAGTGCGCCTGTGGGGGCATTTGATTCCTAGTTTGGAATGTTTCTAGGGTTCTACCCTTTGACACAAGGTACATCTCACTTAATTTTTTCTTTATCTTCTATTCATTTTCGATTTACCGTCTGTTGTTTTCCTTTTTCATCTTAATTTTGAATCATTGTTTTGGCCATAATAATGTTCGTACTTTTAACGATTGAAATTTTCATAATTGGTGTGATTCTGAGCTGGGTTTTTTAAATTGAAACTCCTTGTTAATGAAACTGATTCACCGCAGATGGACCATACTGTTCCGAGAGAGAAAGACGTTGAATTTGACCTTGAAAGTGGTGGGAACACTAGCGAAGAGGATGTAGGAAAGGATCGTTATGTTAGTGATAAAGAATCAAAGGGTGCTTTGATTTGGGCGGGGAATGGGATTCCAAATATTGATGGAACAGATAAGGGTAAAACTGAGATTGAGTCATTTAGAAATTCTGCAAAATCTGGAGATGTTATGATTATAGATGAAAATAGTTTAGAAGTGTTTATGGATAGGGCTTTTGTTCAACAGCAATGGTCTAATGTACATGGTAACCATCACAAACAAAAGATTAAGCCCTTTCACCCCAAAAAGCCTCCAAAGCCACCCCTTCCTCCCACAGGTCCTTCACTAGATGCTGGTGATCAGAAGTTTGTCAAGGAACTTGCTGAGCTTGCCTTGAGAAAGCGCGCAAGGGTTAAGAAAATGAAAGCAGTGAGAAAGATGAAAGCAAACAAGTCATCATCATCATCAACTTATACCAATCTTTCTGCCATGGTCATCACTGTTTTCTTCTTCCTTGTCATAATACTCCATGGTAAATAATCATTTCTTCTATTGGTTTTGTCTTCCAAGTGCTGTGGTTAATGCACGTTTTGATTTTGATTTCTTTCTAGGAAGTTGTTTTAAGGATATCTCATGATTTGGTATATATGCTATTCTGAATGTAAATATGATTCTTCAAACACACACTTAATATTTACTGGCACATCACCCCCCAAAATCTCAAATTACTGTCTTGTCATATTTGCAGCCACTTACAAACTTGAACAGAATAACTTAATATTCTATCCCCGCTGATAGTACATTGGTGATTTAAAAACAATAACAGAGAGAAGCATTTGTTCTGTACACAAATTGTAGCACAGTTGCCCTCATTGTTCATTGGCTTGAGTTCATTTACGTTGCAACTGTTGTTCCTGTAACGTTTATGTTGATGGCCCAAACTTGTAACTTAGTTTACCATACACTTTACACCCTTATTTTTCTCTTACTCTTTTCTTATATTACCTCTCACGATGTCTTACAATGTTTCCAAACATTTTATTTCGGTAATTAGTTGATTTACATCTACCGCTTTTGAAAAAATAAATGGCTATTTTTTTTGACTCTTACGGCCAAGATTTGTCTTAAATGAGAAGTTTCCAATGTAGTTTTATTATCACCAAGATATAGGCATATTATTGGGGTCTGATTTACTTTTTGTTGCTTCCCTGTATTTTTTTTTTCCTTTTACCTATCATTCATCATAGAAGAAACGACAGGCTCTACTTTCAAATCAAATACTTATTCTGAACTGACAAAATATATGAGTGGTATTTTGCGTAATGCATGCATGTATCCACACCAGTCTCATCTCTGACTCAATATATGCATTTAATGGTCTTATTCTTTTTCAGGTTTTTCCAATGATACTATATATATACATAACTGTGAGGATGTATCCTGATACTGAATTACCATTTCATATTTTACATAATGAATTTGTGCTACTGGATATGCAAAATTATATGAACACTGAATCCACCAAAAACTTTAAGTAATTATGATAGGGAGGGAGTTAGATTGACCTATGATCTGCCGTCTTGAGTATGGATTGATAATCTTGAGACATTGTAAACTAACTTTTTGAGTTATTGTATTTTTTATAGTTTTTCAAAATGTTTTGAAAATGTCTCATTCCTTTTATTAGCTTGTGTGATGTCGTTCTTGTCTTCGTTGCCTAGTAAGGGCCAAACTTTTTTGCCTAATATTAAATAATACTAAGCAGAACCTTTTCATATTTATTAACATGCAACTATATCTAAAGTTGGCATTCATTACATGGTGTATCTTATAAAATCTATCTTGCTTTCTTGGCTTCACCCTGCCTTTAACAAAAAGTTACAGTTTATCTTCAAACTCTAGGCCATCTGGTTTCTTACATACCAAACTTTAGACTAGTATTTTGGATGATCTCATTTGGAAGCCTGGTATTTAGGGAATACTCATATTGATTAGACATTGCATGCAGGAATCAGATCTGTGAGTAGTGCTACTGTTGGGGTAATGGATTCCCCTGAGGCTAAATTTGCGGCAGATGTAAGCTTGATTTCTGTTCGCTTTCCCACGAGCTTCAATTCGAATGAAGTAAACGTACCTGCCTTTCATTCATGTATGTATATTTTTCCCACAACAGTGTAATTGAAGTAAACTTTTATGCTCACTAAGGTAATGACTTTGCATCAACATTGCAGCAATTTGATAGTTCTCCTACTGTCTTATATTGCAGCAGTTCTGCAAGAAAGATGATATGCAAATTTTGAAGGTTCCTTTCCCTTTCAATGTGAGTTTAGTCTATTCTTTACTAGTTTGGATTATGTATGTGTTCTTGTACAGCCATTAGGAATCTTAGCCATTGGTCAAGTTTGCTTTATAGTGACTTGATTGGTAATGTTAATAAAAGAGAGAGTCCTGCTTATGGATTGTGTTGTGCGTCTAGTTTATTTTTTTGGTTCACCTTGGTACCGTTGACACTGCTGATTTATCCTAGTATTTTGCGAGAAGAAATATTTTAAATTTATTTTATCATAACAAATACCAATAGAGTGCATGAACTACTTCTGCAAAGTTATTTTCAAACAAGTTTTAAAATTGGAAATACTTTAACTGGTTGAAAATGAAATATCTTAACATGTTAACCAAAAAAGAAATTGAGTACAATCATATCATAAAATTTCAAGTAACTTAAAGTAAAGAATGTAAGCATAAGAAAGAAAAATGCAAGGAAATGATATAGGATACTTGTTTTCAATAAGAGTTCATTTCAAAAGAGTAAATATAGATGCTATAAGTGAAAGAATTTTGAAATTGAAAGAAAAGTTTTGTAATGAACAAGAAAAAAAAATTCTGAAGATAAGAATAAGAATAGATAAATAAATGTAAATTGTAAATAGTTATCAAGAACATATAAGGAACTTGAATAGTGCAAAAGAACGGTGAACTAAGACATGAACACTGTTATCTTATCTGTCTTTTCCATTTTTGCGTTACAAAAATTTGAGCTTTGTCTAATTTTCCACCCTCTAAAGTATTGCATTCAATTTGTAAATTAGAGTTCATCGTTTCTTTGTTTTTTACTATGATGCATGTCCTTTTGCGAAAAAAATCTTCAAATGAAGTGATTTTTCTCGTAACTTTAAATTCTTTCGAACTTGTGTCTCAATCTTTATGACACTTTTTTTTTTCAATTATTTCAAACAATAACTCATTCTTCAATTTCTTTATAATCTCATCGAAGGGTCCCTATTATCTTTATTCTTGTTTGAGTTTACTATCCTCGACTTAGTTCAAATAATTACAATATCAAGAAATTAATGAGTATAGTTAAACGAATTTATTCATCAATTTGTATCCTTAGTGATAACACCTCATATTTCATGTTTAGATTTTAGGTAAAATGTCATTTTTCTTGTACTTCATCCACAATATTTTAGAGAAAGTTGAATGCCACGATATACAGGTTTTTTTTTTCTTAGTAAATTTTTTAAAATTGCTATGATTTTTCAATGTGCAGGTGAGAACATAGATTATTCTTAAATGGTCGCCCTCACCCATTAGATTTCTACTTCCCTAAAGTGAGAGATTACCTTGACGAAGGAATAGAATGAATTATTAATAGTTGTTGATAAAGAAATAACTGTCCAAGTTACAACAAATGCATCTTTTCTTATCCATGCTTTTATATTTTATGAAGACTTTTATCAGTTTTATAAACCTCATTTTATATAGAAAAGAAAATAGAGAAAATAAATAGATGAAAAAAGAGTCGTATGTTATTAATATGATAAATTGATAGCTACACTTTCAGATGTACATCTATTTAAAGAAAAATAGAAAACACAAATAATAAATGTAGTTACAATTGATAGTGCAATTACGGTATAATCAAAACTAAAAATAAATAAAAATCATATAAGATATGACTTATTATCTAATAGCACCCCACAAGCTCAAGCATATGTATATCTTTCATGTTCGACTTGAATACAAACGTCCAATCAATGTTCAATATTCACTAGGATCCAAAAACAACGAACCTTCATTGTCTGAAAGGAAACATGATGGTTCAATGGGAGAAGTGGTAGGTTTGTAAGCTAATAAACCACTATCAGAAATGAGATCAAAACAATATTTCTATTGATTGAGAACAATACTAGGAGATGATCGACTTATTTCAAAAACCTGAAAATATCAAAGAGTACCAAGATCTTTGATACTAAATGAGTCATGAAGATGAGTTTTAGCACATTGAATTTCCTGAAGATTATTGCCGCCCAACATAATGTCATCAACATATATTAACAAAACTGTGAAAGAATGACTATGTGTGAACAAATAAAGAATGATCGGAGTTGTACTTTAACATAACCAAGTTTAATTACAATTTGAGTCAATTTTGAGTTCCATTTTCTACTAGCCTACTTTAGTCCATATAAAATTTTTCTAAATTTACAAACTTGCATCGGATGAGAAAGAGTATGACCAAGGGGAGGATTCATCACCATGAATAAAGGTATTATTCACTTTTAATTGATGAAGATTCCAACCCTTAGCACTTGTTAAAGAAAAAATAATCTGAATAGGAGTGATTTTAACTATTAGAGAAAAAGTATGAAAAAACTCAATACCTTCGGTTTAAGTATATCCCTTAGCAACCAAACAAGCCTTATATCTATCACTGTTGCCATCTAGTTTATGTTTAGCTTTACAGACCCATTTACACCTTCTAGGATGCTTTTCAAGAGGTAAATCCACCAAAAACTAAGTTCCATTACCTTGTGTTTGGATGGAGCATTTCAACAATACTTAGAAATTGAAATGCTTTGCATTTGAATTGTTTGGAATCAAATTCCATTCATTTTTTAAATAATTTGTTTGGATAAGGAAATTAAAATACCTTACATTTCAATTTCTTGTTTGAAAAAAAAATTGAATTTATTGTGAGATAAAATTTAATTTTAATATTTATTTTAGGCTTAATTATGTTTTGAGTTCATGATAAATTTGGAAACCCGACGATCAAGAAGGGCCCGACGACACGGAAAGGTCTGACAACCCGGACGGGCCCGACGACCTAGAAGGGCCGACGACCTAGACGGGTCCGACGACTCGGACGGGCCTTCCAAACCGTTGGGTTCGTCGGGTTCGTCTCGATAGTTTGACCCGTCCGAGTCGTCGGGTCCATCTATGTCATTGGGACCGTCCATGTCGTTGGGTCCGTCTGGATCATCGGGCTTGACGGTTTGGAAGGGTCCATCCAGGATGTCGGGCCCGTCCAGGTCGTTGGACCCGTCCAGGTTGTCGTGCTTGTTTGGGTCGTCGGGCCCAAAGGTTTGGAAGGGCCCGTTCAGGTCGTCGCGCAGTCTGTGTTGTAGGGCCCGTATGGGTCGTCAGGCTCATCTGGGTCGTCGGGCCCATCTGGATTGTCGGGCCCATTCGGGTCGTCGGACCCGTCTGAATTGTCGGGCCCGTTAGATCATTGATCTTGTCCGGATAGTCTGCCCCCGTCTGAGTCGTCTGGCCATTCTGGGTCGTCGAGCCCGTTCTGGTCGTAAGGCTCGACTGGGTCGTTGGGTCCGTCCGAGTCGACGGGCCTGCCCGGGTCGACGGACAGGCCCGTCTAGATCATCGAGCCCATTCAGGTCGTCAGGCCCGTTTGGGTCGTCGGACCTCTCTGGATCGTTGAGCCTATTCCGGTCGTTGGACCTGTCTGGGTCGTCAGGTCCGTCTGGGTCGTCGAACTTGTCTAGATTGTTGAGCCCATTCGGGTCGTCGAACCCGTCTGAATTGTCGGGCCCGTTTGTGTCATCGGGCCTACCAAAGAGTCTAGAATGTGAGGTTGAGTGAGAAGAATTTCAAATTCCACCTATTTTGAGGGTATTTGAATTTCTACTAATTTAACCAATTTAAATTCCTCAAAAAATGCTTGCATTTGAAATGCTTTTTAATTTCTATATCGAAACAAAGCATTTCATTACAAAGCAATCTAAATTCTTCAAAAAAATGAATTACTTCATTAAAATACTCTATCCAAACACATTCTTAGACTCAAGAGCATCAAATTCACGTTGCATAACTTCTTTCCAACAATTATGTTTTATGGCTTCTTTAAAAGATTTAGGTTATTGGATAGAAGAAATATTATAACAAAAGAAAGAATATGTTGAAGAACAATTATGATAAGAGAGATAGTTTTTTATTAGAATATTTAGTGCTTGAAGAAATGATTAGTAATTTCGTTTGAAGAGAAGAAAGTAATGTGATATTCCTTCAAGTATCTAGGTCACTACTTGGGACGAGTAGAAACTTGAACAGACAAAGGTTATGGATCAAAATGTTGGTGTTGTTAGATATCTAAATCAATTAAATGTAATTGACTAGAAGAATCAACAACATGGGGTACTAGATGGTAATACAATTTCAAAAATGGAAGGAACAATACCATTATCAGAAATTGTAGGAAGCAAATGCATAAACTTACATGAAACAGGTTTATTCAAAATTGATATAAGTTTTATCCTTATAGAAAAGAAAACAGGTTTCATAAAAAATAACGTCTCATGATACAAAAATATTCTTTTGGTTCATATAAAAAGGAGTGACACGTTTCGCTCTATTTTTGTAACTAAGAAAATCACATTTTTCTAGCTCTAAAACTAAGTTTTGTCCTTTGAAACCACTAGTTATACAAAAAGCCAGGCAATCAAAGCTTTTATACAAGACAAATCTAGTATGACATTATAAATCATTTTGTATGGTGATTTATTATGTAAAAGAGGAGTTAGGGTTCTATTGATTAAATGAATAAAGTGTTTGACAACATATGACAAAAAACAAATAGTCAATTAAGGTTGAAAAAAATCAGTGCACAATAAATACTCAATATACGATGATGTTTGCATTCAACAATACTATTTTGTTTTGATGTTTCTACATAACTAGTTTTATGAACAATCCATTTTCCATTAAAGAAATTAGTCATAAGGAACACAAGATTGTTGTCACTTCTTAATACTTTTAAATGAGTATTGAACTAATTTTCAATCATAGTAACGAAATTTTATAAATGTGTACGTTAGTTTTCATTTTCATTTGATAAATCCACGTAGACAAAGCAAAAACATCTACAAGAATTAAAAAAAAATATTTATATCCTTCAACAAAAAACATGACTTAAAGAAACCTCATATATCAACATGCGGTAAGTCAAAAATTGTGTTCATATATTAAAGCTAAAGGGAAAAGGTAATCTTTTGTGTTTAGTAAAATGACATATATGACAAGGATCAACAAAACCTATTGAAATATCTAAGTAATATGAAGACAAAATTTCAACCTATCACGAGACAAAGCTTAGCACCATCAGTATCACAACCAATATCAATTCTCCTCATCCTATTGTTGATTTGTCACACCTTATGGATACCTGAAATCCTCATCTAATAAAGGTTGTGTAATCTCTCAACTGTACCAATTAGTCTCCTTGGTTGCATCTGAACAATGAAGCAACTATGATTTGTGGTAAATTTTGAAACAAAAATCAAATTGACTTAAAATGAAGGTGCACACAACATATTAGTCAAAGTGAGTAAAGGAGAGATTTGGACAATACCAAATTGATTAACACTAAATTGATTTCTATCAGGTAAAGAGATCAATATCGACAAAATACTATGAATGAAGAGAGAAAAAAAAAGGTATTATTGTAGGATATATGATTGGTAACCCTTGTGTCTAATACCCAATGACTATAAATCTTACTTGATTTGGTTGAATTAATTTGAGAAATACTAATGTGATTTGAATTTGGGATTTGAGAAGTTGATTATTGATTCAAAGCCACTAAATTGTTGTACTTTTCTAGAGAAATCTAAACATTAGAATTGGATGGACTAGCCTCGGAAAGAGCAACATCTTCTTTAGCATTAACGTATAGAGTTGGCCTCCTTGTTTGAATTTATATCTCGATGGAAAACCAAGTTTTTGATAACATGTCTCAACGATATAGTTGTTTCTACCATAATACTTACAAAAATGTGAATTATTTTCCTTTCCAGTTCATCTAGTGAAGCCACAACACCTTCCTTTACTTTGTCTTCCATTGAAATTTTGTTAGGCAACCACATTTTGCATCAACACCTTGTCGATCTCATTGGTAGGATTCTCATTCGTACACAAATATTTGGCATGGCTTCTAAAAGCTCTTATACCATATTAGTTTTATAAACCTCATCTTGTATAGGAAAGAAAACAGAAAGAGGAATACAAAATTGTGTATTATTTTTAGTCCCTTAATTTTTAGTGAAAATTGGAATTAGTCATTCGTTGAAACGTTGACTCAATTTAGTCTCCCAAATTTAGAAATGCGTGAATTTAGTTCTTTTAACCAAATTTTGTTAAGTTTATTTGACATTTCAAATGTGTTTCATGATAGCATTTGAGTTGTTTATATTATTTGAAACATTTCCAAAGAAACACATTTAAAACGTCAAATAAACTTAACAATTTTTTGTTAAAATGACTAATTTCATGCATTTTTAAAAGTTGAGAAACTAAATGGAACCAAAGTTTCGAAAAGAAACTAATTTTTTACTTAAAATAGAATAAAAAACATATTTAACTCATATGGTAATCATATGGTAATTGATAGCTAAACTTTCATATGTACATCTATTTAAAGAAATAGAAAAAAATAAATAATAAATGTAGGTACAACGAATAATATAATTACAATATAATCAAAACTAAAAAATTCATATAAAATGAGATTTATTATCTAATAACTTTAACTCTTTTCCTTTCCTTCATCAATTATTACTTCCCGTTTTCCTACTTAATAGTGTGTGGCTTTAGCTTACGAGAAGCAATGTAGTATACATGAGTTTGTAACAAAGTAAATACTTGTTTGCTAGTTTATACTTTTCGATCCTCAGATTGAGGTCTATTCTTTGAAAGCAGGATCTAAAAACTTTGTGAAGCAAACATGTTTCTACGATTGAATAAACGTTTTTGTAAACAACTTTAAAAAGAAAGTAAAAATAAAATAATTTAGTCAAGTTAAAAAATATTTATACTTGAATTAGTTTGCTGAAGTTCTCTCGTACTAATAAACTTGTATATAAATTCATTTTAGTTTAGAAAAAAATTATGTATTTATTCCTAGAAATACATATAGAAAAAAAAACATACGAAAATATTGCAGTAGCGAAAATCTCCCCAATTTTTCTAAGTCACACGAACAGTATATAATAGTTGTGGATTGTAATCATATTCATGGTCAAATTGACGTTTGCATGCATGACTCTATTCTTCGTTAATTTTGAGGGCATTTCAGGAAGATGAAATAGGAGTGTACTAGTAATAACTTAATAAGACTAGTAGTAAGGGCAGTGTAAATAGTAACTTCTTCAAAGTGAACCATTGCCTCAATGCGGGGAATAGGTAACAGGCTGAGATAAAATTGTAGCTTTTACTTCTTGTACTCTCACAATTGTTTCGTGCACTCCTCGAACTTTCTAAATAGCCATTTTACGCTCAACAAGGTGACTTCCAGATTATGTATTTCGAAAGTTTCCGGAACAATTTTTCAGAAATTTTTGAAACAACAGTTTTCGAAACAAAATGTTTAAAATAGAATTTCTGGAATAAAATTCCCAGAACATATTTCCAAAATAAAATTTCCAAAAATGTACGAAATGTGTTCTAGAATAAATTTTAAAAAATATTAATTTTGGAAAAAAGAAAAAGCTTTCCAAAACTGATAAAATGTCTTCTTGAACGAATTTTTCAAAATATCCGATGATAATGGTGTATCTTAACCATTAAATTTGGGAGCTAAAAGAATATACTTAAAATTTAAATATATTAATTTTCTATTGAATATAATTAATATGATTTTTTAAATTTAAATTATTTTTTTATTAAATTGATATTAACAATTTAGTTACAAAATTATTAATTAATAGTAAGTGAGTAAGTAAAAACATTACAAGGAAATTTTTAGTTAATAATTAATTTCAGTAACAAAAAATTGACCAATTTAAATACTAATTTAAAAAATAGAAAGTTATTGGTTATTAAGATAGTCACCATTATAAATAAAAAATTATAGTTAGTCACTAGTTAATTAGAGACTAATTTAGAAACTAATTTATTTAATAGAAAAAAAAAACTTTGTTAAATAATGTTTAGTGATCAATTTTCTTTCCTAGCTAAAACCTTTTCAGTTAAATTTTAAAAACTAATTTAGAGATCAATTATAATTTTTATTAATAATAATGACTATTTTAATAACCAATAATTTTTTATTTTATAAGTTGGTATCTAAATTGTCACTATAATAATTAATAACTCTTTATCACTAAAATTGATTATTAATGAATATTATTTTTTTAAAATTCAATAATTAATTAAATTTTATCTATAATTAAATATTTTTTTAAATCATACATTTATTATAAATTTAAATGAGAAATGTATAAAAAACAAAAATTGGGAGGGGGGCCATAGCCCCTTAAGAACCAACTAAGGTTCACCCTGTCCACAAAATGTGTTTTAAATAAAGTTTTCTGAAACATATGAAATATATTTCGAAACAAGTTCTTTTTTTTTTTCTGAATTTTATCTCCTCTTATTCTCTGTAACGTTCTCCCTCTTTTCTCCTTCTCCAACAGTGATGCCACAACAGCAGTGGCGGAAGTGATGTCGTATGGTGCAATGGTAAAAGACGTTTGAGTCTTTTTTTTAGTATTGTGGGATGCAATTAGTAATCATATAGGTGCAGGAAGTAATAACCTAAAATCGTATAAACCACGATACCTTGGCCCACGAAAACAAGTAAATCCATTTTTCTCAAACCCTAAATTTTGTTATTTTTTGTTCTAGATTACAGTCATAGAGGCAAACCCTTTTGAGCTGGAAACATTTTATAATATCGTCAAACAATTTTCTTAATATTTTTTAGGTGAACATCTTTCAAAACAAACTAAACATATATCATTTGAACAAAACATTTATCTGTTTCTGCTATGCTATCGTTTATTTAAGAACGTCAAAATAAAATGCTAAAAAGCTGTTTACACTGTACGAGTTTTTGAATTAAGTTTGAAATATATAAAAGCGAAATATATATTATTACGGCTACATAATTACTAAATCAAATAAAAAAATTAATAAACAAGAACACCAAGACGTAATACAGCTAGCTTTTTCCTAACTTATCCGAGGATTGAGTTAAAGTCTTTACGGTCGGCTTAAAAAATTTGGAAATGCCCATGATTTAGTTTATTCTGCGTCAGTTAGAACCAAAAAAGAAAGAGAGGGGAAATTAAAGAATATGTAGTACGTTAAAATTCTAAATTAAAGAAATTGTTTTATGATTAACCAAAGTTAAGTAGTAGTTAATATTTTATTATCCACGTCACAATAGTAAGTATTTTTATGCAGTCAAAATTTATAATAAATATTTTAAAATAATATCAAATTTATTAGAACAAAATTCATACCATATTAATCTATTTTAATATGTAAACTATTTTTCATTTATTACGATAAATTATTATTTCTTACAATTTACAGTGTTAAAAAAAATAATACATAAAATGTTAAAGTGCCTGTGTGAGCGTGAAATGAGAGGTAGTTTTGCATTATTCATGATTGCATGAATTAAATTTCCTTAATAAGTGTGTATCTGAAACATTGTTTTGAGGGCCACTCTTGCCTATCTGGATAATGCTGTCAAAGTTTGAGCATATCGGGAGTTGGCCGACAATGGAGGATTCACAGGTTCTGCACCAACGGTGTGGAAAGTGGTAGAAAAATGAGAAAACATTATGGTACATGATGTCCGTTTGTAGGATTGAGGAAGACGCCATGCATAATCCTTGGGTTTTGAATGTTTGACGTATGGTGAATGGTCCATAGAGCATGGCCACATCGCCACAATAAAAGCTGGCGCCGGCACAATGGATCCTTTGACAGATTCAACGAACGACGTCGCGCACTGTTCCTCAAACAACAACTTCTGATGTGATGTAAGAATTTGGGACGCAAGAGTTGTCTGGTTTTGGGTTATGTCCCCATCCTCATCGCCTTCATCACTACCATTGTATCACCAAATCCAATCCAATACGCATTCTTTCACGCTCATTTCAAACCGTGGTCGGCTCAAACACTCGTTTCTTCCTCCATCCACACGCTCTGCTTCCATTCCTGTTATCAGATAGGAGACACACTTACACTTTTTTTTTTCTTTCCTTATAAATTTTAATTTATTTTAAAATCAGTGATCATTCAACTATTTTGAAGACAGTTTAATTAAAGAAATAACAGAGACAAAAATCCAATTTCGTTATCATTTATTATTGGTTTACTATTTTATAAGATTTTTTAATCGCATTTCAGGCAGTCAAATCAACTTCAATCATACAATCCAGCTTATTAGACCGGTAGAAGTGATTAAACTAGAGCAACATTAACATTAAAGGTGCGTATTAGCATCCTACATATAAAAACTATAAAAATAATAGATTTATAAGTTATATCGTATGATAAGAAAAAAAAATGTAATAAATGGAACAAAATCAAGGTGTTTATAAATTATTTTTCATTTACTAGAGTTCAACCTCTTAAAATGGTGTTGATAACTAATTTCTTTTAATTATGGTTTTTAATAATAAAGATAGTTGTAAGATAATAATGCGGAATAATAGAATTATCAATATATCCAGTCAAAGAATATATGCTATAGAATAATATATATATATAATATTCTATACACGACTCGTTGCAATATTTAAAAATTAACAAACGGTGGATTGATATTTTTCATTTTTATAATTGTTTTACATTTCAATGAATGGACTTCGAAATATTTATTTCAATTATAAAATAAATTACGAACCTGAAATTTGTATGATATAAAAATATTAAACATTTGTATTAAATAAAATATAGGCCCTAAAATTTATGACATCTCATATTTTAAGAAAATTATAAAAAAATATACTCTAATACACTAAATTTGTTTTCCTAATAATTACCAGAATGCCTCTCTCTAGATTTATATAAAATTTATCTAGTTTAAAACTTGGGAATCTATATAAACAAATCAATCTCTGATTAAGTGTATTAAGAAAAACGGCAACCTAGTACAATAAGCTCAATAAAAAAAAAACAATGTAGTATAATTATAATAAGTTGGGTTGATTTACGGATCGAATAATATTTGCATTTTATTCTTCAAGATGCATGTCTCTTTTTATGCGGCGAAAGAAAATGACTTGAAAAAATTACTTGGACGCTAAATGTTAAACCTAAATTCATTAAGTTTGCTTAAGAATTGAATTTTAAATTTAATTTAACCCCATAAAATTAGTTTATATATATATATATATATATATATATATATATATATATATTATATTATATGAGATTAGATATTTCTATTAAATTTTCTTAGAATAAATTCTAACTCACAAAAATATCAGTAAAGAAAACAAAACTCAAAAAACTTTTGTACTATTTGTAGATCCTAATGCTCTTTCTTAATACTCTACTTTATTAATTAGAAGACAGGATCCCTATCCCAAATGGTAAGCATCAAATAACTAACTACAATAGTTCAACAAAGTATAATAGTGAAATTGACATCTTTAATCATATTCTGGGTTTTTTTCCCAAACTGGTGCAATTTAATTATGTATTTTCTGAAATGGTGCAATTTTTTTTTAAATTCCAGCGAAGGGTAAGTCGTGCCAAGGTGGTGCGATTTCAGTATGAAGAAGTCGTGCCAAAATGAGACAATATTAATTAAAATGAGTTGAAGTCGTGCCAACATGGAGAGACTTTTGTGTTATGAAGAAGTTGTGCCATATTCAGACGACTTTAATTAACATTTTAAGTAAAGTCGTGCCAATATGGGAAGACTTCAGTATTAAATTATTAATGAATAAGTCGTCCCATATTGGAGAGACTTCAGTGTTGTATTGATAATGAAGAAGTCGTACCATATTGGGACGACTTTAGTTTGAATAAAAATTAAATATTTTTTAGTCATATTAATTAGTTAAAGATAATGATGATGTTGTTGTCTTTGGTTTATATTTCGTTATATCAACCAAAGATAATGTTGATGATGATCCAGTTCAGAGCCCTCAATTAAGACCTAGCACTAGTGCAGAATTTCCATTTAACTAATTAATATGACTAAAAAATATTTAATTTTTATTCGAACTAAAGTCGTCCCAATATGGTACGACTTCTTCATTATCAATACAACACTGAAGTCTCTCCAATATGGGACGACTTATTCATTAACAATTTAATACTGAAGTCTTCCCATATTGGCACGACTTTGCTTAAAATGTTAATTAAAGTCGTCTGAATATGGCACGACTTCTTCATAACACAGAAGTCTCTCCATGTTGGCACGACTTCAACTCATTTTAATTAATATCGCCTCATTTTGGCACGACTTCTTCATACTAAAATCGCACCACCTTGGCACGACTTACCCTTCGCTGGAATTTAAAAAAAAAAGGGTTAAATATGTTTTTGGTCCCTTAACTTTCAGTGAATTTTGGAATTAGTCCATTTTGAAACTTTGAATCAATTTAGTCCTTCATCTTTTGAAATACGTGGATTTAGTCCTTTTAATCAAATTTTGTTAAGTTTATTTAACATTTCAAACACGTTTCACAATAGTATTTGACTTAACATTAAAGCAAAAATGTGTCAAACAGTATAAACAACTCAAATACAATCTTAAAATGCGTACGAAACATCAAATAAACCTAACAAAATTTGATTAAAAGGACTAAATCCACGGATTCCGAAAGATGAAGGACTAAATTGGTCTAAAGTTTCAAAATGGACTAATTTCAAAATTCACTGAAAGTTAAGGGACCAAAAACATATTTAACCCAAAAAAAAATGCACCATTACGAGAAATACATAATTAAATTGCACCAGTTTGGAAAAAAACCCATATTCTGTATAACAACCATAAAGTTTCCCATTCAAACTTTTTACATACTTGTTTTGGACAGGTTTGAAAACTAAGTGATAACTCTAAATAATATCTTCAGAAAGCATATAATTTGTAATTAATTGATTAATAGATTTTTGATATTTTAAATTTTATTACTGACTAATTTTACAAGTGGTTTAGAAGAGAGTTATATCAAATTTATAATCTTAAATTAGTAGATTAATTAAAAGTAAAAACTTGGAAAACAATGAAATTTAATGTTACTCGATAAACATTCACGGATACATGATGCCATTAGATATATTTTGTAGGGATTGAAGTGTTTCTGGAATTATGGTCTTGAGGCTTTCGTTCACTTCAAGAAAAACACGCCTTTTTGAGCTACATTCATTTCACAAGGTCGGCAATGAATTAAAAAATAAAACATAAAAAGCAATATAAATATATATATTTGTAAGATTTAATAGGTCTTTGCTTTCTAATCTTTCAAATTCTACTTCTGTTTTTAAGTATTGAAAAAAAATCATGTCATAAACGTATGACATGATATTTAAGTATAATTTGAGTAAATTATGGTGTGTCTCTTCTTTTCTAAAAATCTAACTTTAATTTTCCACTAAAAGTTTGGTTGGTAACATCTTATTAAATTCATTTTCAGTCTTGTAGTAATTTTTTTATTACTTTCAATCCATCAACTACGTTGGTAATTATTTTTAAATATCGTCATATATTATTGATGTAACAAAACATGTGACTTTCCGGATATTATCAAAGAAAGAAGAGTTGATAAGGACAAAGATAATTAATAACTATCAATATTGGTCAATATTTCTTTTAGTAAATTTGACATAGATATATATCTTAGGGAATGTTTTTAAGAAATGACTGAATCGAACTACGAGATTATAATAAAAAATAAACTGAGATAGAAGTTACAAAATATAAGGAAATAATAAACAACGTAGGAGAAAGGAAAACAAATCAAAATCTAAGGCATGGTTGGATGATAAAAGGTATCTCATGCATTATTATTGTTTAATCCATATTCATCAATATTTTAAGTATTGATAAGAAGGGAGAGAATTAAATTTTGAAAACTTTTTTTCTAATAAGTTGTATTTCCATTAGCCATTGAGTTTAAATAAAGCAAGTTTACTAAGTTTTTGGGATTTACATTATAGTGGAGTTAAGATACGATAAATTAAGAATGAAGGTGAATTGGTGAATAATGTAATAAGATGGAGAGGAAGAGATATGAAATAATATATAATGTTAATGAATAATATGAGTAGTATTTAATTGAAAGTTGTTCTAAGTTTCTATATACGCGCATGGATTACTACTACCGCGGACAGGTGGATGCAAAACATTTTCATAGATAAAGATTGTTTCGTAAGTTTGTATTCGATTTCACATGTGTGAATAGATGACCCGCCAAGTGATATCATTAATGTTCAGCTAATACTATCTTCACTTATTCTTTTTCTTATTCAACTCCACTTCCGCTAGAAAACTGGAGAGACAATATATATAAGAAAATAGTAATTTTATAGATATGTATGTCCTTCCATAATTTTCCATCAATATTTTTTTTTATAATTGTCAACAGATATAAAGTTATCAATAAATATACGTTCGTCGAAAATTTTTGACAAAATTATTATCGTCGATAATGGTCAAAAGTTTAATCTTATCTGTCAAGAAAGTTATATTAACAAATAATTACCGATGATACGTAATGTTTGCTTTTTCATTGAAAATTTTCTTTTACTCACAGAATTTTGTTATTACCTCTGAACTTTGCCTATTAGTTGTTCTTTCTTTCTTGGTGCGCACTTTCTATTTTACTTCCTTTGAAGAATATCTATTGTTCCTTCCACCATGCCATTTGACCATGCTAGAATCAAGTTTGATGTAGTGTGTTTAGTTTTCAATTTGAGAGGTCAAACCCAAATTTATTTTATATTGAAAATTATAATAATGTTTGACAAACTTTTATTGTGTTTTATTGAGCTCTAAACGTGGATTGATTTCAAAACAAAACCATAAAAACTTTTCGGTAAATTAAATTTTCAGTTTCATTCAACCAAATTTAATTTTTCTAACTGCAATCTAAACACACCCCTGAACATTTGACCATAATCTCGAAGAAGAGAGTCTTTTATTTTTGCGTTTTACTTTTACAACTTTAAATTTTGTAAGGAATAATTACATATTTACATTAATTTTTCTTTTAGTAAACAAAAATGATAACTATTAAATATTATATATATATATGTATATAATTAATTAATTAAATTATCATTAACAAAGTTTAAATAAAATTAATAAATTATTTTTCTAAACGTGTAGCTTTTTTTTATTCTATTAAAAATAAAATATTATTTTATCCGCAAAGAATACATATATTTATATGGACTACTATAATCCATTAGCACAGTATGTAGCTACCTTGTTATTATCATAAAAAAAAAAAAGATACTTCTTCATGTATGCAAACAGATTTCATATCATGTATTCAGTTACATTTCGTGAATAGAAAGAAATTAAGGAACATAAGAAGAAAAACAAAACTACGTACTAAAACTAAAATATGCTAATATTTATTATATCTATTGTAATGAACCAACTTGTTTTTTTATAAACTCTTCAAGTAATCATAAAAAAAAAGACCTCGACCAAGATATATATAATTTAATTGACAACCAATTAAAATTTTGTTCAAATTATATTTTTACCCACTTCATATAAATTTTTATAACTATATCATATAAGTCTTTTACGATATCTTCATTGAGGTGTGCATTAAAAACCTTAGCCACAAGGGTTTTAGATCTTCAATGAGTTGGTCATTAAAAAACTTAAACCACAAGGAATTTTGAAAAAGTGCTTCATGGGTGTGGGGAGAACATGCCCTTTGCGTGACAAAATCGTTTTACATCATAGATCATGCAAATATTATTTTCTTTATTATCAACAAAAAATAATTATATAACGGAAGAAGAAGTTGTTATTTTTAAATGATTGAAATCAACTTTTTGAATGAAAATGATAAGATTTAAAGAATGCAAGTAATTAACCTCAAAAAGATATTATTTTATCTTTTGTATTAAATAAATTATTTTGATTTTTTAAAATATTATTCCTAAACATAGATTACTTATGTTAACGATAGTCAGTTTAGAATTATTTGTTTTAATATCAATTTCATAAGAATTTAAAACAAAAAAAAACACAAATTATAATAAGAAAATGGTAACTAGATTTACATCTTTCAAATAATATAATAAAAAAAAACAAATTTTGACATTATTTTTTAGTTTAAATTTTAATTTTAAAATTGGTAGATAAATTAAATCAGGTTAACAAGTATAAATAACAGATCGTGCTGCCAAATTGTAATGGATTAATATGGGTCAATCTATTAAACTGAATCCGCTTTGTCATTCCTGTACTACGAGTAAGAGATAATGTAAAAAATGAAAAAAACTTGTCAATGTTTCTTTTAGTTTACTCTTTCATACATATATTTCGGCTGATTTCTATTTATATCATACTAAAAAGTTTATCCACATATTTTTAATGAAATTAAACTTACACAAAATTCATTTAATAGCGTGTATTCAAAGTTGCTGTTTACTGAGAGCAACAGGAATAAGTTTCCACATTGAAGACTTCCATCATTAGTTTTTAGATATTTTACCCAATTTTTGACAGCTACGGCTTGTCCAAGTTTCTTCTAATTTCATCTATATTCGCCATCTTCAATTAATTGCTGTTGGAAATGAATCATTTGTGAAAACCTTTACCATACAATAATTGGTGAAACCATTTACCACATAATGCCACTTGAAAGCGTGGTGCCGACAAAGGAATTTATTGTTACAGCACACAAGCATATAGTACTATACGAGTTTCATTTTTTTCTTATAAACTCTTAAGGTGGTGATTCAAGTCAACGAGAGTTAAACTTTTTTGTAATATTTACTAAACGAGTGAAGACGCCGAAAAAAGTTGGCAAACACTATAATGGACTTGGGGAATTGGTCAACACAAAAAGTAATAGAAAAAGCGTAGTTGGCAAACCATGTGAGACCACTTCTAGCAGAACAAAATAGGATGTCAATATCGTAATAACAGCACAAAAACATGGGTGTTAAGGTATGGTCAAGGTATCCGTATAGTTCTATAAATACCAAGGCTTCCCTACTGAGAATGGCAGCATATAGCAGCTAGAAACGTGTTGAGTTGAGTTGAGTAGAGTTGAGTTAAGTCCCATATCGATAGTTTAGTTTCCATGGCTAAATTGTTGAGAGCGTTTTTCTTCAAGTCTTTTTTCTTTTTCTGGTACCGTTTTCTCTTTAGACAATTCAAGAACCTGATTCGGTTCTACAGAACAATTAGCAATTCTTTTTCGGGTGCAACACAGTTCAAATATCCCAGATTTTCCTCTCTCCTTCACAGATCAGACCTCAACGATCAGACGTTGGTGTTTGATGTGGAAAATGCTCTGTTGAAATCCTCTTCTATGTTTCCATATTTCATGCTAGTGGCTTTTGAAGCGGGAGGGCTCCTGAGGGCCATAGTGTTGGTTCTTTTATACCCTTTTGTTTGCGTAGTAGGAAGCGAGATGGGGTTGAAGATAATGGTGATGACATGCTTCTTCGGGATGAAAGCATCAAGCTTCAGAGTGGGACGCTCCGTGCTGCCAAAATTCTTCTTGGAAGACGTTGGTGCTGAAATGTATGAGACACTCAAAAAAGGAGGGAAGCAAGTGGGTGTGACCAAACTCCCTCGAGTCATGGTGGAAAGCTTCTTGAGAGAATATCTGGAGATCGATTTCGTCGTAGGAAGAGAGCTCAAAATGTTCTGTGGATACTACCTGGGTTTCATGGACAACGTCGACAAAACTGCGCATGTCTTAGACCTACTTAAAGAAGGAAAAGGATGTTCTGATATGATCGGAATTACAAGTCTCAACAATCCTCGGGACCATCAATTTTTCTCTCACTGCAAGGTTTCTCCCTTTTCCCTACCTTTTAAGTTACGTATGTTGTTTCTTTTTTTGCAAAAATAAAATAAAATTATCTGTTTGACAATCACATTTATTTAATAACCATAACAACGGTTTCTTATAATAAATTTAAAATAAAATAACAACTTTTTTCAGGTGTACATACAAGTTTTGAATTCCTTCACCTTAAGGAATCATGTACATTCTTAACAAAGAAATATTGCATTAAAAGTATAAACTTATTTATAACTAATTTGATAAAAAAGTGCAGAAGAATTAAACTTCATGATCTATTCACTCAACGGGAGGTTAATAACACGTTCTTTAGTAGACTTTGAGAGCATATATACTTTTGTATGCAGTCTTGATAACTGTTTAGGTTTCTCATGCGCTGTTTGTGTTTGTTACTGAAACTCCTGGAGCGTGGGTAAGTTTTTGAATGAAAAAATATGCATGTATTATTCCATGCAGTGGTGGTTATGTATTTTGGGTGAGAGGTATAAAAATTTCAAACTGACATGTTATTTTGTCCTTGTGAACAATAAATAGGAAATGGTGGTGGTGTCAGAAGCAGACAAAAGAAGCTGGCAAAAGCTTGGAAGGGAGAGATACCCAAGACCCCTTATTTTTCATGATGGAAGATTAGCACTGAGACCCACTCCAATGGAGTCCATAGCAATCCTGATGTGGCTCCCCTACGGGATTATCCTCTCTGTAATTCGCATTTTCTTATCCCTCTCACTCCCATTTAACATCTCAACACCCCTGTTGGTCGCCACTGGCCTACGTCTCACAACATCAAGTACCCACCATAATAATAGTAATAACAAGAATAATAATCTCTATGTGTGTAACCACCGAACCTTGCTAGACCCTCTCTACATCTCTTTCTCCCTGCAAAAGAACTTGAGTGCAGTGACATACAGTCTAAGCAGGATGTCTGAGGTGCTGTCTCCAATCAAAACGGTGCGGTTAACGAGAAACCGCAACGAGGATGCTACAATGATGAAACATTTGCTGGGTCAAGGTGACCTAGTGGTGTGTCCGGAGGGGACCACCTGTAGAGAACCCTATTTATTGAGGTTCAGCCCTCTGTTCTCCGAAATGTGCGACGAGATTGTCCCCGTCGCAGTTGATACCCACGTTACTATGTTTCACGGAACCACTGCTGGAGGATTCAAATGCTTCGACCCATTCTTCTTTCTCATGAATCCCTCTCCTCTCTACACTGTTCAACTCCTGCAACATGTTTTCCCCACCACCACCACCACCCACGTTGACCAAGACGGTTCCAAATTTCAAGTGGCTAATCAGGTTCAATCGCAAATTGGAACCGCGTTGGGATTTCACTGCACCAGACTCACCCGCAAGGACAAGTACTTGATGTTGGCCGGTAATGAAGGCACTGTTTCCAACCCTGGGAGTGCCGCCAACAATAACTCCTAGTAACGGATTCTTCTTTGTAAAATCGCCAACAACCTTCAGCTGTCATGAAAATGACAAATATGTATAAAAAAGAAAACTTAAATTCCACCTATTCCTTTCTATTGATATTTGTTGCCACTCTTATTTTTCACTCTCTATAATAATTTCTTGTGTAGTACAGAATCAATATTTATTCATTCTTTTATATTTATACACACATACTCCTTCTTGCTGCATTATCATCATGAAATTAATGGATCGAGCTACCCCTAAACGCTTGTGTTGTGTTATGTGGGTTAGAGGGTGCATTTTACAGGTCTTAACAGATCCAGATCCCATTCATTTAATGTGTTTTTGTATTCTCACTTTCTCTACACACGACCTTTTCCTATCACGTATCGATAGCTATATTATAAAGTCAAAATCAGGGGACATATTTGCTTTGAAACGGTGGTTCTACCTATCTTTTGTACAAATTTTAAAATGCTTGCAGGTGAAACTTTTTATCTATACTCTCCCTAATTTATAAACCTTGAGAAGTTCTGGAGGTAATTGGAAATATTTTGAAATACTACTCTTGCAATGCATTTAACTCACCTTAATTGTCCATCATTTATTCAACACCTGAATCTGGTCCCATCATCAATACTGCTGCTAAAAAATTAATCCAATGAGTGAACCTGTCATTTTCTAATTATCATGTGTCTGTTTCCTTTCTATTTATTAATTTATTTTCCAGAATTCTCCGCAGCTTCTCATACTTAACAAACCTATTATTAACAGATTAAATAACCTTATTTGATATTTGAATTTTTTTGACATATAAGATTTGCTTTCAATCATAGGATAAGGTATTCAAGGAAGGACACTTTGCATTATGTGATAAGCCTTACCATAAATAATTAGTTAGTTGATACATGAATTGTGATTAGATGATTAATACGGAATGATAGATGTGAAGGAAGAAATATCTGGGTGAAAAAACAAATAAGAGGATAAGACTTCAAAATAACCACATATATTTTATATTTTAATATTTTTCACCACATGTACTATTAAGTCATTTTCTGTAAAGAGACAACCCTATCTAGTTCTCACGTCTTTAATTGTTTATAACGAAATCCCTATTTTGTTGTAATTCATTATTATTAATTTTAACGTATATTTGCTATTTTAAAATATTGATTAGTTTTTAATTGTAATACAATATATATATATATATATATATATAATTTAATAATTAATATTGAATCATTTTAGTAGATCATATACAACACGAGTTATATCAGTAATATATATTTGAGTAAAGTTTGAAATTTATATTTTAAAAATGAAAAAAGAAACGTGGACAAAAAAAAAATTGACTAAAAATATCACCGTATTTTTGAAAAAAAGAAGAAGTAATCATATATAAAATTTTACTCATATTTTATATGAACCGTATTTTAAAAGAATGGTATAAGTTTTGTTTAAAGCTGTGAAAACGGGTAAGTCGGCCTGACCCAACTCGATCCACCACACCACATCACGGATTGATTAGTTAGTGAGTCAATTCAACCCGGCTTACTTATTAGTGAGTCAACAAAATTTAAATCCAGTCTGGCCCACTGCGGGTTGGTGAGTTAAACATGTTGGCTCACAAGCTCATTTAATTAAAAACAAAAATTTATTTTTTCTGTCAAAACTAAATTATAATTTTGATTAAAATTTAAATAAACTTAATACAATCCAAATACAAACCAAAATCACAAAAACACAAATTATCTATGTGTTCGCTAAAAAAAACCTAACATGACCCAAATATAAAGTCTAACTTAACAACAAATACTTATGTGACCCTTTATTTGTCTCTTGGTGAGTGAACGCGGCTCACCACACGGATACAACCCAGAAGAGCCGGGTCTAAGTGGTTCAAGTCAAAAATCAACCCATATTAAAATTTGTAAAAAAATTTTAACCCAATTCGGTCGGAACCCGTGATGGGTCGAGTTGGGTCTGCGGTCCAACCCATTTTGACACATCTAGTTTTGTTATAACAATCTTAAGAGTTGTTTACACTGATAGGGTAATTTTTTTATAAATTTATACACATTAAAGTCTTATTATATATATTGAAAATTTATAATTGAAACAAACCACTTCAACCCATTTAACTGTGAGTAGTTTGAAATATCTGTGATATGCGTTTCTCCTCCACGAACTCTATATGATGTCACAGAAAAATATCTTTATTTCTTTCTAAATAATGAATGCTGCTCTCTTAAAATGCTCAACCGAACACACAAAAAATAGTATAAGATAGAGCGATGGCAAGCAATAATAAACACTATTGGAGCATAAACGCTTCAATTAGTCAGAGATATTTTCATATAATATTTAAGTAAAAGATAAAATATTAACTATGGGTTGTCGTCTTACTTTTGTAAAAGAAAATGTTGAAAGAAGTTAAGGATGTCAGTGTTTCTTTAACATATATAGATTATCGTAATTCAGTTGTTTATATTATCTCTTGTATTCGAGTTTCTATGTATGCGCAAATGCACATGTTGTTTGTGTTGCAACTAACTGTGCAAGAACTTTGATGCGGAAATAGTTGCCACAGAAGAAAGTTGTAGCGAAACTTCTGCATCCATGGCAGTAACAGAGTCTGTGCCAGTATAAAATAATAACCCTGGCCAACGGTTTTGAATGTGAATGCATGCACTTATAAGCTTTGTAAAAATTCATAAGGCTTCTTCCACCTACTCAACACGTGATTTAATCTTGAACAAAAATCCACAATGTAAATGCACTTCATCTATATCTTATACGCGGACTTACACTTTCACATGAATATCAATTTTGATAGCAATTTTATTTCAATCAATGCAAAAAAAAAAACAAAAACTTCACATTATTTAACATTATTTATGAACTTATATACAATAATATATATATATATATATATATATATATATATATATATATATATATATATATTGGGAATAATCCAAGTGTGAGTCAAAAGTTCCACATTGGATAAAATAGACAAAGTTAAACACTATATAAGAATAAAGACCCATAATAACATTGCTTTAAGATTTTGGGAGTTAAAATGGTGTAAAAAACTTTATATGTGTAAGACATTATATATATGTCGACCACAATCTTTCAATGACCATGACTATAACCCATATATGACAAAATATATATAACCCAATATATATTACATGAATTATATTATATTCGGTGTTAAAAGCACACGCATATGTATTATATTGATTATGATTATTTGTGTAATTGATGTTAAATTATATATGAAATATATTAAATATAATCGATGAGTGTATATTAAAGATTTTGCTATAGTTTAATTGTATTATAGTTACATGTTTGTATGTATTAAACTGGATAAAGAAATTGTATATAGTTTTCAATAATGAAATTTTAATGAGTAACATAAAATTAAAATTATATTAAAAAGAGATGGTGTCAGTGTTTATATTGTAAGCATACGTAATTCAAACACATTTTTTATAAGAATGATGTTAAGTTAACTAACTTAATTTTTTTTAACATAATATAAATAATTTAATGTTTTACTTTCAGGTTTTTTTTTATATTACATATGTTTCGTAAAATGTAAACGTTATCATGAGTTTAATGTAATTTGTCATATTTTGTATTTTTTATTTTTAATACATTTTTATAAGATAACAAATGATTATAAACCATTGAGTGTTAGACTTAAATGTCAAAGTTGATAATGATATATAACAGGAAATTATTTGGAAAAAGTCATAACATATGTATCTTAGTTAACAAGCTTGGTATAAAATGTTTATTAATTTTAAAAAATATTTAACCACACTTTTGTAGAACAAAAAGAACTGTATCAAAATGTAAAATAATAATGGTGTTGCTTGATTTAAATTTTATATTAAAGTAAACTTAAACCATGTTGTATTTAAATTTCTATGTTTAATTGAAATATTTTTGATGAAAAAAAATCAGGTAAATCAAATCATAAGTACCTTTAATTCCTATATTGTAGCCAACAAGGTACACAATTAGTCAAAAGGGTACGACTTATATATCTAAGCGTAGATGCTACTTAACTTCCGCTTAATAAATACGATAAGTCAAAAATCGTGGACCATTATTAAGTACTTAGTTGATACGAAACTTTCCACTTGCATAAAACCCGCAAACTTTTCGCAAGTAATTGTCCTGCACTGCGCCACTAGATATGTACTCGGTAACCTATATTTATTTTTGTTTATTGTTAAAACATGTTAATAAATTATAGTAAAAGATTATTTTAAATATATTTATAATGAAAATTAACTTGCTGATATGTCATGATTTTATTGTAATTCTCAGTCAAATCTGCTAATTAAGAAAATTACAAAAAATAATTAAGTTTATTAAAGAACGTATTACTATATTATTATAATTATTCTTCTTTAAAAATATTTGAATAGGACCAAATTAGTATTAAACTGAATTGAATCATATAAAAAAATAAGTTATTTTAAAATATAGGGTTAAATATGTTTTTGGTTTCTCAAGTTTTAGTTAAATTTGAAATTAGTTCATCTTCAAAACTTTTGACCAATTTAGTTCTTCATCTTTAAAAATACGTAAATTTAGTTCTTTTAACCAAATTTTGTTAAGTTTATCTGACGTTTCAAGCGCATTTGATGATAGTTTTTGAATTGTTTTCACCGTTTGACACATTTTAGTTTCAATGTTAACTCAAATATTATCATAAAATGTTTTAAAATATCAAATAAACTTAACAAAATTTAGTAAGAATGAATTCATGCATTTCTAAAGATGAAGGACTAAATTTGTATAAAACTTCAAAGAGAGACTAATTTCAAAATTCACTGCAACTTAAGGGACCAAAAACATATTTAACCCTAAAAAGTACTACACCAAATTGTCATAGTAATTTACTCTTTGAAAATAAAATCATTTCTAGGTTTAAATTTTATAAAATTAAAAAATATATTTCAAAGTAAAAGGTGTTCATAAATAATAATTAAAAAAATTTATATAGCAACAATTTAAAATATTTTAATTCACTAAAATTATACTTCAGTTCAATTAATTAGATCAATTCAATTAAATTGCTTTTAAAATTTGGTTCAATTTTAATTTACACTTCAATTCATATATTTTACCTACTATATAGCCGCAATGTATAAAAATTGTTATAAATAACATAATAATTTTTAAGAGTAAAGTTTCTGGTATTAAATGTAATCATATTTGACTAATAAAGTCAAATATGTACATCCTGCCGCCATTGAGTCCAACTAATCTGAACTCGAAATCAAATTTCAATCTACTCCCTAGCTTCTTAATCCTAGTTTTTTTTTTTTTTATGATTAAATCGCAAATATAGTTAATTATTAAAATATGCTTCCAACCTACTTCCATAATGTTAACAATCCTTATAATTGTGATTGGGAGATATAAAAAGGAAAACGTAATAGATGATATTGATGGTAGAGACATGTTGGGGTCCGTAGGTAGGGTTTCATTGAAATTTTAGTTCTTCAAGTTGGAAAAGTGGTCTCTTCCATTTTTCTTACATTTTTCTAAGTCGTATTTGTGTCTTAAAATTATTCGATAAAAAAAGCAACAGATTTTTCATTTGTTAAAATTTGTTATATTTGTCATTTATGATTTTGTTTTTCTTGAGTGTTGGTTGATACAAGGCACTGAGATTTTAATTCAATAATTAAATAAATATTCACGTTAATAATCTTCAATAATGTGTTTGTTGTATTCATGTTAAACTAATGAAAGTCAAATTAATTTATTAAGCTGTTCGATAACCAATTAGTTTGTTTATCGTGGACTTGTAAGAATCATTAAGACACATCTAATCAATTAAATCAACTAATATAAGTTCTGACATATATATTTAATCAATTTTTATTAGGAAATAATATATTATTGTTAGCAATTTCAGCTTTTTTGAATGATTTTTATTTAAAATAATTGGTTAGTTGCTTAAATTGTATTGAGCTATTTCTTTATGTAGATTAATGGGATATCGCAGATAAATATTAAGTTGATGGGAAGTTAATTGTACATTGTCTATGGTTCAATCAGATACAATCAATATTAATATAGCAATCAAACAAAACAAGATTAGTTACACATGTCTGAGTGATTAACACGTTATTTAAAGAGGATTTTCTGTTTTTGATAATAATATACCTTTTACGATTTAGTGGTGTCAGATAACTTTTTTTTTCCTTTTGGTGTAATCTACTGTAGCATTTTTTGGCAAATGACTAAAAATAAATAAACATTGTCAAAATGGATTTGTAAATGAAAAAGAAATATTCCTTGATAAATGAGCCTGTAGAGAATGTTTTTGAGTCCAAAAATCCAATGATTCCTGTATTCCCCATTTCTTTTGTATAATCACTACAAAAAAACTGTTTATTACTAACAGATAAATTTCGACGGATATAAATCCGTCGGTAATTTATTATTTCCGACGGATTTACCGACGGATATTCTTTGCGAACATTACCGACGGATTGATCCGTCGGTAAGTTTCCCAAATACTGTGCACTAATTTACCGACGGAACTTAATCCTTTATCGACGGATTATTTCCTTCGGTAATTTCCTCGCTGAAATTAAAATCGAATTTCGCTCTTCCCCCAATTTAGTTTCCCTGAAAACGCAAAGACGAAGGTGCAGAGGGAGGAAGGTCCAGACCAGCGTGGTGGCGCGAGCGATTTCGTCCAAGCTTTTCCGATTCAAGGTTCTTCCCCGTGCCGGCGCGACGTTGCAACAGTGAGTGTGCCCTAGCCTTGCCGTGACGTTCGTGGGTGCGGCGCAATCAACGGCAGGGAGCTCCGTTTGCGTTCTCCGTTGAGGTCGCCGGCGTAGTGGAGTGGTGTGGTGCAGAGCAAGCCCTTTTCCGATTGGAATTTACCGGTGCGACGCTGCCACCGTGAACATGTCCTGAGCCGTCCTTTGATTCACGATCTCCGTCAGCGTTCTCCGTCGAAGTCACCAGCATAGTGATAATTGACACTCTTCCTTTGATTTCTTTATCTCTCTGCATATTCTCATTGTCGTTTTGTAATTGGTAAGGATTTTTTGGGGCACCACCGTGGTTGAAGCTTTGGATTGGGGGAGGCAGCTGCTATCAAATTTTTGGGTGCTTAAGCGCGAGTGTGAGCCATTGCAGGTATGAGCTTTTTCTCTTTCTCTCTGAAGCGATAATTGATTAATGTTATTTTTTGTTTGTATGTTAATTTCATTATGTGTTTGAGCTAGTAGGCAGAGATGTGGTGTATTTTTTGTATATATGTTAATTTGATTATGTGTTTGAGTTGGTAGGCAGAGATGTGGTGGGGAGCAGAGTGTAAAGTGTGTGATGATTGATTGAAATGGATAATTAAAGTGAAAGGTTAAATGTGCATTTAGATTTTGAAATTTGGTTTAGAGTGCCCCCTCAAATTATTTTTGTTTTGCAACATCTTGCAAGTAGGCTTTGGCCTCATGAGTGTAGTATATTTGGTGCTGCTTTACTAAAAATTTCCCTTCATCACTTGATGCTGGTTTTGTTACTGATTTATTATGTTGGTTTGCTCTTGATTACACTTGAATCATTCCCTGGCCTTTCCTTTACTTGAAAGGCATGAAGTCAAAAACGTATTAAATAATACATTAAATTTTAAGTGCATATCTATACAAACAGTTGTAATAATAGTTTGACTAGGTTCTTTCGATTACGACAATGATGAGTTTCATAACTCTTCAAATTTGTTACCCAATAAGTGAGATATATATTCCCACAAATATGATACTTTTGGGAACATCTCACTGTTTTACATGGCCTTCCATATTGGACTTAAGTAATAATAGGTTTATTACTTAATTCCTATGTTCTTTCACTATCACAAATGTAACACTGTCTATCTTTGCCTTATCACAGAACATGGGCGAAGTTCCCAGCCACCGTCGTTGGGTTTATGACCGTTGTTACAGTGGTAGGAGAGGCTTGAAGGAATCTTTTGTGATAGGAGTTGAAGAGTTTATCCAGACGGCTCGTCAATATAAATATTATGCTCTTGAGGGAGGGATTCGA